>Ga0209986_10000428_pt1 | contig 39880 bp, 42 predicted proteins | sample BlataG_FD_183168 | JGI IMG/M metagenome (GOLD analysis project Ga0209986, IMG submission 183168) | Deep subsurface microbial communities from Black Sea to uncover new lineages of life (NeLLi) - Black_00105 metaG (SPAdes) (version 2) | ecosystem: Environmental > Aquatic > Marine > Oceanic >... | reverse complement strand
GTCAAAAACCTTCTTTCTAATACTCAGAATGATCCTGTCATCAAGATCTGGAAAAGTGAGATGGATGAGGTGGGAACTCCGGATAAATTCCCTATCATTGCCAGCACCTTCCGCGTGACCGAGCATTGGCTAGGAGGCCCGTTGACTCGAAATCTACCGTGGTTGGCTGAATTGATGCCAGAGATGTTCGTTGAGATAAGTAAAAGCCTGGCTCAGGAAAAGGGCATCAGGAATGGAGACAAGGTAAGAATAGCTTCAGCGCGAGGCCAAATCGAGGCCATCGCCTGCGTAACTAACAGAATAAAGCCTTTTAGAATGAATGGAAAGACCTACGAACAGATTGGTCTACCTTGGCATTACGGCTTTATGGGATTAGCTACTGGCCCTAGTGCCAATGTTCTAACACCTCACGTCGGTGATGCCAATACTATGATTCCTGAATACAAGGCGTTTCTGTGTAATGTGGAAAAGGGGGTGGTCTAAATGATAGCAAGAAAAGCAATGTTGATTGATGTCTCCAAGTGTATAGCTTGTCGTGCGTGTCAGGTAGCCTGTAAACAGTGGAACCAACTCCCGGCTGAAAAAACCCATTTTACCGGGACCTACCAGAACCCACCTCGACTCTCGGCTAAGACCTGGACCCTTGTCAAATTCATGGAGCCGGAGGAGGGTCAGACGAGGTGGCTCTTTCGTAAAGAGCAGTGTCTTCATTGCACTGAGGCGACCTGTGTGAGTGTTTGTCCTACCGGAGCAGCTAAGCAGCGAGAAGATGGCATTGTCTACTTTGACCAGGCTATCTGCACCGGGTGCAAATATTGCGTAGAGAGCTGTCCCTTTGATGTGCCTCAGTTTGATCCTCTAGGGGGGACAGTCAAGAAGTGTACCTTTTGCCTGGATCGAGTGCTCGATGGCCTGGAACCAGCCTGCGCCAAAATTTGTCCCACGGGGGCCATTTATTTTGGCGAAAGAGAAAAAGTGATCCAGGTAGCTCGGGCCAGACAAAAAGCTTTGAGTGAAGGAAATCCAGGAGCGGTTCCTCGTCTTTACGGAGAGAAGGAATTGCAGGGTTTGGGAGTAATGTACCTCTTACCCGAGAAAGCTTCATTTTACGGTCTTCCCGAGCAACCCCGCATGCCCATAGAGAAAGTTATCTTAAAATGGGCAATCGGGATAATTCCGGGATTGGCTGTTCTTTACGGACTTTGGCGATATTTTGGAAAGGAAAGACCCTCATCAAAAAAGCAGTCTGAAACATAGGAGGTAAAGAGATGGGACATATTAATTGGGGTATTCCAGTAGCTTTTGACTTATTCTTTGCGGGACTGGGTGCAGGAGCATTACTCCTAGCTAGTGCTGCTGATCTTTTCGGGCAAAGGCGGTATGAAAGAATAACCAGGATGGGAGCAGCTATTGCCCCTTGGCCAGTGATCGTAGGGGTAATTCTCTTGGTTATTGATTTGGGGAAACCTCAGCGGTTTTGGGAGCTTTTGTTCAGGCGGGGGCCAGGCTTTCTCATGGTTAACCTCAATTCAGTGATGTCTGTAGGGGTTTGGCTTCTGACCATCTTTGTCATTCTTTCCTTGGCTTACGGGGCTTTGGTTTTCTTTGGCTGGCCTTTTACCTGGGGCAGGAAGGCAAGACGAGGGGTAGGGATGATAGCAGTTCCTGTCTCGCTACTGGTAGCAGTTTACACTGGGGTGCTTTTAGCTGCGACTTCCAATCCCTTGTGGAATACAGTTCTCCTGCCAGCTGTTTTCAGTGTGTCTGCCCTCTCGACAGGAATAGCGACAGTAGTCTTTGTTCTAGCTCTTACTCATACCTATGGAGCCAGAGCAAAGACAGATCCATTCATCCCCGAACTGGAAAAGATAAACAGCCGGGTAATAAGTTTGCAGCTTCTGATAGTCGCTCTCTTCGTCTTAGTCCGGTTCACCTCTCCTCCGATGAGAATGATCCTGGGCTCTGGATATGGTCTGCTCTGGTGGGTTGGGATCATAGGCATGGGGTTGGTTGTTCCTCTTGTTTTCGGCTTCAAGGGAAAAACCAGGAAGCCTCAAACCTCAGCAGTTGTTGCCGCTCTAGTGCTTCTAGGGAGTTTCTTCTTAAGATATGTCATCCTCATAGGTGGGCAGATATAGAGGTGAAGCTAGAGACTAGATAACAGAACCCGTCCAGCATTGGCTCTCGGTCATATCTAAAACACTTCACAAAAATCATAAAAGGAGTAGTATAGTATTGAAAAAGATAAAAGGCGATTTTTATGAGTTAGTCCTGGGGCAAGTTGTTGATTTGAAAACAAGCAAGGATGAGCTAAAAGAAGTGCTTGAGTTCTATGAGGCTATCCTCAAGGTGCAGAGGCAAACTAAATTAGCCTTTAAAGTTGATTTGAGCCATTTCGACACCAAAAGTGGCCAGCACCGAAACTCTCAGGGCCTTCCGTTTTTGAGACCGGAGGACATCCGAATAGACCAAGATTTGTTGGCTGCTCTTTTAGAGAACTTTGGTCAAATTATTCAAAGTAAGACAAAAAAAGCGGTCTCAGCTACTTTAAAGAAAACCTATCTGGATGGACAATGGGAGACGCTGCTTCGTGGTCTTATGGAAGAGGGCCCAGATTTAGAGAGGACTGCTGGAGAGATGAAGATTGATTTTGCACTCTTTTCTTTTCTGGTGGTTCAGAGTTTTTCTCCCTTCCTGGGGAGCTATGCCGAAAAACTGAGGGGACACATTAACTCATCCTGGTTAAAAGGATATTGCCCAGTTTGTGGCGGAGAACCACTAATGGCCAGATTAGAGAGAGAAACCGGAAGAAAGTGGCTGTTTTGTTGGCTGTGTCACAGCGAATGGCTATTTAGAAGACTGGAGTGCCCCTTTTGTGGAAATAATAATCAGGAATCCTTACGTTATTTCTACCTGGAGGATGAGGAAGCTTATCGAGTGGATGTATGTGATAGATGTAAAAGATACACCAAGACCGTAGATGCTCGCAAGACAGAATCAATAAGAAGCTTATTCGTTGAAGACTTAGCTACTCTGCCGCTGGATATGGTTGCTGAGAAGGAGGGTTTTGTTTCCCGAGGGGGTATTTCCTTCCTGGGAAGGGAAGGAGCTTAAGAGATGGTAGCTATAATCCTTTCCGGGGGAAATAATAGAAGAATGCTTCATAATAAAGCCTTCCTCCAGATGGGACAAAAGTCCATAATTGAGAGAGAGATCGAGGTACTATCGACTTTTTTCTCCAGGATCATTGTGGTGACCAACACCCCAGAAAATCATGAGCATCTAAGAGTGAGCTTAGTTTCCGATGTTGTTCCTGGTAAAGGCCCCCTGGGTGGCATCTATTCCGGCCTTATGGCCCCAAAGGACAAGTATAATTTTGTAGTCAGTTGTGACCTACCTTTTCTTAATGCCGGTTTGATCTCCTATATGATCGAGCTAACCGAGGGACACGATATAGTTGTTCCCAGGCTTAATGGATTGGTGGAACCTTTACATGCTATTTATTCCAAACATTGTTTGATCCCGATCAAGAGACAACTGGATAGAAATGAGTTAAAGATTCAGTCCTTTTTCGGCGAGGTGAAGGTCAGATATATCAGGGAGAGTGAGATAAAAAAGTATGATCCTAAGGGTATTGCCTTTTTTAACGTCAACACCGAAGAGGATCTAGGGAAGGCAAGATTAATTGCTGAAAATTAAGAGATGAGGGAGAGATTTCGATTTAAACTATGGATAAGAGCTATGCGGGCTCCGTTCTTTCAAGCCGTAATAGTCCCCAGCCTCTTGGGAACAGCGATTGTTTGGTACCGCACCGGGAAATTTTATTGGCAGTACTTTTTGTTAGCTACTTTGGCTGTAGTATTCATAAACGCAGGCACAAACCTGACTAATGACTACTTCGATCATCAGAGTAGGAGTGATGATATTAATAGGGAGGCGACTCCCTTCAGTGGAGGGAGTCGGGTGATTCAGGAGAATCTAATTTCTCCAGGAAGGATTTATCGAACCTCGTTGATATTCTTTGGATTGGCCGCTTTAATTGGGTTATATCTAACCTTTGCCCGGGGACTACTTGTGTTAGTTATCGGAATCCTCGGGGTTCTATCAGGATATTTCTACACTGCCTCGCCTATAAGGATAGGATATCGGGGCTGGGGAGAACTTGTGGTCGGTCTAAATTGTGGACCTTTGGTGGTAGCAGGGGCCTATTATGTTCAAGCCCAAACCTTGAGTCTAGAAGCACTCTTTATCTCTATTCCGGTGGGACTGTTGATCGCCGCCGTGCTTTACATTAACGAATTTCCTGACCACGCATGTGATAAGGTAGCTGGTAAAAATACTCTGATCGTAACCATGGGAAGAGAAAGAGCACGTAAGGGATTCTATTCTTTATTATTAGGTACTTATCTGTTTATCATCCTGGGGACTATTTTAAGAATAGTTCCCTGGACGGTGATTGTTTCCTTACTTACTTTTCCTTTAGCCTGGAAAGCTATGAAGATAGTCCACTCCAATTATTCCAGCACCCAAGAGCTGATACCAGCCATGTCTAGTACCGTAACTATCCATTTGAGTGTGGGAATTTTGTTATCGTTTGGATATATCTTAGCGAGGATATTCACGTGAATCTAGAACAAATTTATGCTCCCATAAAAGGCGAGTTACAGATGGTGGAAGAGGAACTAAGAAGAAAACTCTGCTCCAACAGTGAATTAGTGCATCGCCTCAATGAGTACATTCTAAACGTTCCGGGAAAGCTTTTGCGTCCGGCACTGCTTGTCTTTTCTGCAAGAGTGAGCAATTGCCAGAACAGCCACGTAATCCCTCTGGCAGCAGTGGTTGAGATGGTTCATACAGCCACACTCATTCATGATGACATAGTAGATAAATCGGATCTACGGCGAGGCCAGCCAACCATTAACTCAAGATGGGGCAATGGCATTTCCATAGTTCTCGGGGATCACTGGTATTCACGGGCTTTTTCGAGTCTGTCTCGTCTCGGAGTCCCCCAGATTTTGGAGATGCTGCTGGAAGTTATTGAGACCATATGCGTAGGGGAATTAGAACAGCTAAAACGCCGCTATGACCCCTCATTTGGAGAGCGGGAATATCTTGAGGTTGTGCAGAAGAAGACCGCCTCTCTCATGTCTTTTTGTTGTAGAGCAGGAGGCTTGATAGGAAAGGCCCCTCCGAAGGAAATAGATTCCCTGGCTAACTATGGACTCAATTTGGGCATTGCCTTCCAAATCGTGGATGATTGCCTGGACCTGGTTGGCACTGAAGAAAGAGCTGGAAAATCATTGGGAAGCGATCTTTTGGAAGGAAAGCTGACCCTGCCTCTCATTGCTACCATGGCCAGAGCGAACAAAAAGGATAGAGAACTGATAAGGTATACCTTTAACTCCAAAAAAATAGGTGCTGGTCGTCTGAACCAGATGAAGGGCTTGGTAAAACGATATGGAGGAATAGAGTACGCTCTGGGAAAGGCCGAAGAATATAGAGATATTTCCAAGAAAGAGCTGGGATCCCTGAAGAAATTCGAGCCCAGGGACTCGTTGAGTTTGCTTGCTGACTATGTGGTGAAAAGAGGGTATTAAAAAGGAGGAAAAGATTATGTTTGGTGGCTTAGGAATGTGGGAGTTAGCTGTTATTTTTGGTATCGTCTTTCTGATTTTTGGGGCGACCAGGATACCAGAGATAGCAAAATCTCTTGGTAGCGCAATTAAGGAATTCAAAAAGGCTAGCAAAGAGATCAGCAGCGATGAAGAAGAAGTAACCAAGAGTGATTCTGGCAAAAAGAAAGGTTAGAAATCTCCAACCATTAACTTAAAATAATGAAGGCTGCTTGGTATGCATATCTTTTTTCCTGTTATGTCAAGAGCCGTTTTTTCAATATCAAAAGGCCTCTCTTGGCGGGACTGAAGATTACTCACCTCTGTAATCTTAAATGTAGGCATTGTCCTTTTTGGAAAAAAGAGAAGCTGTCTTTTTCTTTTTTGCAAGCAAAGAACTCGCTCAAGGCTCTTTATGATCTGGGGGTTAGGTTGGTAATTATCGAGGGGGGCGAGCCATTCTTATGGAAAGACAATAGCTACGACATCAGGGATGTTGTCGCCGAGGCTAAGAAGCTCTTCTTCAGTGTAGGGATAACCACTAATGGAACGCTTTCCTTGGAGGCTAATTCCGACATTATCTGGGTAAGCATAGATGGATTAAAGAAAACCCACGATCTACTCAGGGGTGAGAGCTTTGATAGGATCATGGCCAATATTAAAAGATCAACCCATCCCAAGATATACGCTCATACCACCATTAACAAGATGAATCAGGGAGAAATAGCGGAGATGGTAAAGTTTCTCTCCCCTAAGGTTAAAGGTCTAACTTTCCAATTCCACTATCCATATAGCGGAGAGGCCGACGATCTAGTGCTAACTTTTGAGGAACGAAAGATTGTACTGGATGAGCTTATTAAGCTAAAAAAGGACGAGTTTCCCATAGCCAATTCCTATGCCTGTCTTCAAGCTCTGAAGGATAATAAATGGAGATGTCACTCCTGGATGATTGCCAGTGTAGAGCCCGATGGTAAACTTACCCAGGGTTGCTATATCAAGGGTCGTGGTGAGGTATCCTGTAAAAAATGTGGCTTCTCTGCTCATACCGAGATATCGCTGGCCTATAGTGGTGTGATAGAGTCTATTAAGGCGGGTAAGAAAATTCTTTTGTCTTCCCGGAGGCTAGTGCATGCCTAAAGCGGATCTGATTCTCCTTCATCCTCCCAGTGTGTACGATTTTAGAAAGAAAGCTTCCCTGTATGGGCCTATCAGTGACGTAGTTCCTTCCACACCAATCTTTGAGATGTATCCCCTCGGTTTTATGACCATAGCTGATTACTTGAAAAGATCTGGATATACAGTGCGCATTATCAATGTTGCCCTGAAGATGTTAAAAAATAGTCGATTTGATGTCAAAAGGTTAATTAAGTCACTAAATCCCTTGGCCTTTGGCATAGATTTACATTGGCTGCCTCATGCCCAAGGAAGTCTGGAACTGGCTAAAATTATCAAGAAGTACCATCCCCGAACTCCGGTCATCTTCGGAGGACTATCGGCTTCGTATTACCACCAAGAACTCATCCTGTATCCCCAGGTTGACTATGTGATCCGAGGTGATTCGACGGAGGAACCACTTCGCCAGCTTCTGGAAATGATTCGGCAGAAGGGACTCCTCAAGGATGTTCCTAATTTGACTTGGCGAGAAAATGGGAGTCGAATCCGGGTAAATGAATTGTCCTATGTGCCTCTTGATTTAGACGATCTTTCCTTTGATTATAGGAGCTTAATGAGTTCGAGTGCTCGATATAACGATCTTACCGGCCACCTGCCCTTCCGGGATTGGTTCAATTATCCCATTGTGGCCGTAATGCCGTGGCGTGGATGTAGACATAATTGCTTAACCTGCGGCGGAGCAGCCCATGCATACAAAAATATCTGTGGGCGAAACTCACCAGCCAACCGGAATCCTAGGTTGGTAGCGCAAGACATTGGCTTGATTTCGCATTATCTAAAGGGTCCAATATTTATATTGGGAGATATTCGCCAAGCAGGTAACGACTATGTGGAAAAGTTATTAAGTGAAATCAAGAACAAACGAATCGACAATCACATAGCCCTAGAACTCTTCTGGCCAGGTTCAAAAAATTTCTTAGAAACGATAGCTGGTTCTATCTCTAACTTCAACATCGAGATTTCACCTGAGTCACATGATGAAGAGGTTCGCAAGGCCTTTGGAAGAGCCTATGATAACCAGAGCTTGGAAAGGACCATTGAGGACGCCTTAGAGCTAGGGTGTAAGCGGGTAGATCTGTTTTTCATGATCGGCTTGCCCAGACAGACTCCGCAGTCTGTGCAGGAAACAATTAAATACTGTGGAATCTTACTAAAAGAGTACACTGAAAATGGGAGTGCTAGAGTTCACCCCTATATTTCTCCTTTGGCCCCCTTTTTGGATCCGGGGAGTCGGGCCTTCGAAAACCCTCAAAAGTATGGCTATAAATTATTCTACAAAACCCTGGAAGAGCACCGGCAAGCGTTACTGGCACCCAGTTGGAAATATATGCTCAACTACGAGACTAAATGGATGAGCCGAGATGAATTGGTTACCTCTACCTATGAAGCTGCCCTTCAACTCAATCGTTTAAAGATAGAACATGGTTTACTGAGACAAAAAGAGGGGTACCTAATAGAGACCCGGATCAGAGAAGCTATAAGTCTTATGCGCCGAATTGATAATATTCTGTCAATTAAAGACCAACAAATAAAAGAAAAAAAGATGGAAAAAGTAAAATCCCGTTTGTCTTACCTAAACAATTGGACTATTTGTAAAAAGAAAGAATTAAGATGGCCGGTGGCCCCAATCCGGTTCAATTTTCCTCGGATTATCTGGGCTGCTTTAACTAAAAATTAGTCTTCAAACTGGAAGGAGCAAAAGGATATGTTTGGTCTTGGACCGTCAGAGTTGGTTGTAATCTTCGTCATCGTCTTTCTCATATTTGGACCCAAGAAACTTCCTCAGATAGCACGAGCTATAGGAAAGGGAATTAGAGAATTCAAGAAGTTAATGCGGGAATTCGAGTGAGAATCCATCGCTGGAAAACAGAGTATCTCAAGATTTTCCACCTGCCTTAGGCACCGGGCGACATCCAGGAGAACTCAGCCCCGGAACTGGCGTTCCAAACATGGTGATTTTCCTACAGGTAAAAGAATCGGCACTTCCAATGACCTGGACAATAAGCGGGAAATTTGACCAGATGATCGAAGTAGAGATGATTCTCCAAAAAGGTAAATTTACTGGTTTTGCACCGAGAAGCTATAAAAATTTCTCTGCCCATCAGGGGAGACCATTATAAACAGAAAACTAGAATACACTGCGGATGGGGGTACTCATCCAAAGTTGGGGGTTGATTGGGCAGACGAAAAAAGACCTTTTTTTCAGCACCTAGGTGAGTTAAGAAGGAGGGTAATTGTCTGCGCGGTGGCCATCATCACTGGAATGATCATCAGTTATTTTTTTTATGACGCTTTAATCTTAAATCTCCTTCGAGGCCCCTTGGATGTCTTGAGTGGTAAAGAAGGCAACCCTTTTGCGGTAAACAACCCTCTTCTTACCCTTTTGAAATCATCCAACCCTCAATTGGAAAAATTGGATTTAGATCTCCATTATATAGGGCCCCTGGAGGCTTTCTTGGTAAAGCTAAAGGCCTCATTTTATGCTGGATTTGTGCTTGCATCTCCGGTTCTTTTCTATCAGTTGTGGAAGTTCATTTCAGTCGGATTAAAGAAAAAGGAGCGTAGGACCATTCTTTTTTATTTTCCGGTGTCTATTCTGCTCTTTCTGACAGGAATTTCATTCGCCTATCTTATCATGCTGCCCACGGGGCTCTATTTTCTAATAGCGGTTGCCGGCGGTAGCCTAAAACCGATGCTTACCATCAGTCAATATACCTCCCTAGTTATCTTGCTGTCCCTGGTCTTTGGAATAGTCTTTGAGCTACCTCTGGTTGTTCTTTTTCTCACAAAAATTGGGATTGTCTCACCCGAACTTTTGGCAGAAAAGAGAAAATATGCATTTGTTGGTATATTCATAGTGTCGGCTCTTTTTACCCCGCCGGATGTATTTACTCAACTTATGATGGGTATCCCGGGAATTATTTTGTATGAGGTGAGTATCTGGCTTTCGAGAGTAGCTTCTAAGCGGCGGAAGAGGGCTTTGGAGTTAACTTAATCTTTAATTTTACAGAAATTATGGAGCATAGGCCCTCAGCATTATCTTCTTGGCCTAAAGTTCAGTATCTCTTAGACCAAGGTTTATTTGCTTGACAGATATTTAAATTTAAAGTAGTTTTATTTACCAGTTCTTTTATAGATTCCCTCAATTTTATGAGGACATTTCTCCGAGTCAGAGTTCCTAAGGGAATTTTCCAGGGGACCTGACCGATAGGGTATGGCGGGAAACTGCTGTGCCTCCCGTGTTTGGAAAGGAGGAAACTAAAAAGCCGATCTCTACCAACATGGGAGATCGGCTTTTTTATGAGGATAACTCAAGGGAAAGTGAGCCAGATTGAGTACGAAACTTCAAAGAAATTTGTGGACCGGGTTGTGGGTAGGTCTGGTTCTCGCCCTAGAAGTCAGTTCTTTGCCATTCTTAGGACAAGCCGCTAAGAGAGAACTCAGGCTGGCTACCACTACTAGCACGGAGAACTCGGGTCTATTGGATGTCCTTCTCCCCCCTTTTGAAGAGGGCTACGGAGTCAAAGTTAAGGTAATCGCTGTAGGGACGGGGGCGGCCATTAGAATAGCCAAGGATGGTAATGCGGATATAATCTTAGTGCATGCCCGGAATTTGGAAGATGAATTCATAGCACAGGGCTATGGGACAAAAAGATATCAGGTAATGCACAACGATTTTGTCATCGTCGGGCCTGCTGAAGATGTGGCCAAAATCGAAAGTGAAAAGGATGTCTTGAGGACCTTAAAGACGATCGCTGCTAACAAAGCCGGTTTTGTTTCTCGAGGAGATAACTCTGGCACCCATATCAAGGAGACGAGTCTGTGGGAAATCTCAGGAATTAAGCCAGAGGAAAGCTGGTATCTTCAATCTGGCAGTGGAATGGCCTCTACCTTGCGCATCGCTAATGAGAAAAGGGCCTATACTCTCAGCGATCGGGGGACCTATCTTTATCTACAGAAAGAGCTAGATCTAGTTATCCTTTGTGAGGGAGATGGGCGTCTTTTTAATTCCTATGGTGTTATTCCTGTCTCTCCCGAGAGGCATACCTGGGTAAAATACGATTTAGCCATGAAGTTGGTAAAATATATTACTGGTAAAGAAGGGCAGGAAATTATTGGTCAATATGGAGTGGCGGAGTTCGGGGAACCTCTGTTCATTCCTGATGCCCAAGAGGATCACTAAATGGCCTATCTGATAGAAAGCCTGCACAAGCTAACCGAATTCGCCTCCTCTTTTGATAAGGAGGTTTTGAGTATTGTTCTTCTTTCTTTTCGGGTTTCTTCGACCGCGGTTTTTCTTTCATCTTTTGTTAGTCTTCCTTTGGGTCTTTTGCTCACCTTGAAGGATTTTCCCGGTCGAAGAGTTATTATCAGTATAGTTAACAGTCTGCTTATGGTTCCCGCAGTAGCTATTGGGTTAATTGTTTATCTTCTCCTTAGTAGACAAGGTCCCCTGGGTGCTGTGGGTCTGCTTTATACTTCTTGGGCAATGGTTGTAGCTCAGGCTCTTCTAGTAATTCCTATCATAACTTCTTTGAGTCTGGCAGCCTTTCAAAGTGTGAAAAGAGGTGTCAGAGAAACAGCTCTCACTCTGGGCGCTAACTTACGTCAACTCATTTTAACCATGTTTAAAGAATCAAGATATCCCTTGTTGGCAGCTTTAATTATGGCTTTTGCTCGTCTGATTGGGGAGACAGGAATGACCATGATGATAGGGGGAAACATTAGAGGGAGTACCCGAGTTATGACCACGACCATAGCTCTGGAGACGATGAAAGGAAGATTTGAGCTGGCTATAGTCCTGGGTATAATCCTTTTGGTTGTCTGCGGTCTGATAAGCATTCCTCTTCAATTGTTGCAGGGAGCAGGAAGAAGATGAGAATCAAGGTAGAAAATCTAAGTAAGAGCTTGGATGGGAAAGTCATCCTGAACAACATTAACCTGAAAATTCAAGAAAAGAGAGCGACTTGCCTCATCGGCCCTAATGGTGCGGGAAAGACGACCCTGCTCAGAATATTGAACCTACTAGAAAAACCGACCAGAGGAAAGATCTACTACGACGGTAAAGATTACGATGAGGTAGAGAGGCTCCCTTTGCAGCGGAGAATGATTCTTCTGGCACAGGAACCAGTGATGTTTAATACCTCAGTCTTCAATAATGTTGCCTACGGGTTGAAAATGAGAAAAAAGAAGGATATCAAAGAGAAGGTAAAAAGAGTCTTAGAGATGGTAAGTCTTTCCGGAATGGAAGATCGATCAGCGCTCACCCTATCGGGAGGAGAAGCCCAGAGAGTAGCTTTAGCCAGAGCTTTGGTTTTCGATCCCGAGGTGATTTTCTTAGATGAACCAACCCACAATCTGGACCCCATCAGTAAGAAAATTGTGGAAGATCTAATTTTTCACCTGAAGAGCGAATCCCAAAAGGCTATGGTTTTATCTACCCACGATCTCTCGTTTGCAGAAAGGTTCGCTCACCGGGTTCATTTTTTAAAGAAAGGAAAGATAGTGGAAGAAGGAGAGGCACGGAGAATTTTTTCCTCTCCTTCTTCTTTCTTTTCGGCAAGATTCATGGGGATAACCAACTTATTCCAGGGAAAACTGTTTCGAGAGGACGAAGCTACCTTTTTGGATCTAGAAAAGCTTAGGATAGAGGTTGCTTCTTCTAATCAGGATCTAAAGGCGGGGAAAAATGGGGTGTGTGCCTTTCTCAGACCGGAGGAGATTCTGGTGTCGACCACCCCTTTCGTCTCCAGTGCTCGAAACTGTTTCCAGGGAAAGATCACAAAGATGGAGGAGAGGGGAGGATTGGTTGAGTTAACGGCCGACTGTGGGATCTCCTTTGTGGTGGTGCTTACCAAAAGGTCAAGGGATGACCTAAACCTTATTCCTGGAAAGAAGGTTCATCTCACCTTCAAAGCTTCTGCGGTGCACTTAGTGCCTGATAACATACACACCAAAGGAGGAGAGTGTGAATAGAGAAGAACTTCCCGAGATGGAAGATTTTAGAGACAAGGTTGAAAAGGATCTTTTTGGCCGTTATTTAGGAATAAAAGTAGATAAAGTCGAGCCGGGATACGCTAAGGCCCGCGTAAAGGTGAGGAGAGAGTTCCAGAATTTTTCCGGTTATGTTCATGGAGGTCTTATATTCTCTCTGGCTGATCAGGCCTTTGCGGCTGCCTCAAACTCTTTCGGGTCCCTGGCTTTAGCTGTCCACATGGGCATTAGTTATCTTTCTCCTCCCGTTGTGGGGGATGAGCTCACGGCAGAGGCACATCTGATACATTTGGGGAAAAAGATCAGTGTTTACCGAATAAAGGTAAAAAATTCCTCTGGTAAATTGATAGCCGACTGTCAGGGCACGGTTTATCAAAAACAAGGAGGTCGTAGATGATTGAACTGGAAGAAGCGCTAGAGATTGTTCTATCTCAGGTTAAGGTTCTACCCCCGGAAAGAGTTAATCTTTTATCTTCTCTGGGCCGTACTTTAGCTGAAGATGTCTATGCTGATCTTGATATTCCAGGCTTTGATAGAGCGGCCATGGATGGCTATGCGGTGATTTCAAAAGATACTGATTCTGCCAGTAGAAAGAAGCCGGTAGTTCTGGAAGTGATAGCTGATGTTCCGGCAGGTTACAGTACCAAGAAGGTAGTGAAAAGTGGTAAGGCAGTGAGGATTATGACCGGGGCCCCCCTGCCTCGAGGTGCTGATGCGGTAGTAATGGTAGAGGATACGGAAAAACAGGAAGGAAAGGTGAAGATTTTCCGCCGAGTTAACCCCGAGGAAAATGTTAGCTTTGCCGGGGAGGATGTGAAAAAAGGAGAACTTATTCTACCTCAGGGTAGCTTGATTCGACCGGCAGAGGTGGCTATGCTAGCCACTCTTGGTAAAAAAAATGCTCTGGTAAGAACTAAACCTAAGGTAGCTATTGTCTCTACTGGGGACGAGTTGGTAGAAGTGGGCAAGACCCTAGAAAAAGGGGAAATTTATGACAGCAATAGTTTTGCCCTTTTTTCCCAGGTTCTTTTAAGTGGGGGTGAACCTTACCGATTGGGCATTGCTCGGGACAAAAAAGAGAATCTCTTAGCCAGGATCAAGGAGGGGTTATCATACCAGCTTCTGATTCTTTCCGGTGGGGTCTCGGTAGGAGATTACGACCTGGTGGCGGACGTTTTGAGAGAGGCAGGAGTAAAGATGATGTTCTGGAAGGTGGCCGTAAAACCAGGAAAGCCCACTTTTTTTGGCATGAGAAAAGATACTTTGGTTTTCGGTTTACCAGGTTATCCTGTCTCTTCCATGGTCAATTTTGAAAATTTGGTGCGCCCGGCCATTTTCTCCATGCTGGGTCAGCGTGATTGGCAGAGAATCAGAGTGAAAGCTATTCTAAAAGAAACAGTTTTAAGTGGGGGCAAGAGAAAAAAATTCATCCGGGTTAAATTGGTCAAAGAGGGAGATAAATACTTGGCAGTTCCTGCTCCCTCTCAGCACTCGGGAGTCTTAAAATCGATGGTATGGGCTGATGGTTTTCTCATCTTGCCTGGAGAGGTAGAAAGAATAGAAAAAGGGAAGGAAGTTTCCGTGGAGCTTTTAAGATGAAGGCTAACTACCTGCGCGTTTCCGTTACCGACCGCTGCAATTTAAATTGCCTTTACTGTAGACCATCTAATCGGGTGAGACAACTTAAACAAGATGAGTTATTAAACTTTGAAGAAATAAGTAGCATAGTTGGTTTGGCTGCTGAGTGGGGAATAAGGAAGGTCAGGATTACCGGCGGAGAGCCACTGGTGAGAAATAACATTATTGACCTCATAAAAATGCTCTCACGGATAAAGGGAATAAGGGACCTGCCCCTGACTACCAATGGGGTAAGGCTGGCAGAATTTGCTCGCCCCCTGAAGAAGGCAGGACTTTCCAGGGTCAACGTGAGTTTGGATAGTCTGGAGCGGGGAAAATTTGCCAGAGTTACTGGCCGAGATAGTCTACTTCAGGTACTAAGAGGAATAAGAGCCGCCAGAGAGGCGAACCTTGAGCCAATTAAGATCAATGTAGTAATTCTGAAAGGGATTAATGAGGATGAGATTCTTGATTTTGTTAATTTTGCCCGGGGAGAAAGCTTAATTCTCCGTTTCATCGAATATATGCCTACCAATGGGTCAGAGCAAAATAGCTGGTATTTTTCGAATGCGAGAGTAAAAGAGATCATAGAGAGAAAATGGGGAACTTTGAAACCTCTACCCTTTTCCTTCAATTACTTACCAGCCCGGTATTTTAAAATTGATCATACCAAGGTGGTCTTAGGCTTTATCAGTCCTATAAGCCAACCATTTTGTCATCTGTGCACTAGACTGCGACTTACCGCGGCGGGAAAGCTCAGGCCTTGCTTGGGTTTGGACCTAGAAATTGATCTCAAGAAATCCCTGCGAGGAAAAAATAGGGATTATGAAATTAAGGCCTCATTTGATTTGGCTATGAACGAAAAATTAAAAGAAAGACCAGAGCCGCTTTATCCGCGGAATAAATATATGTTTCAAATAGGGGGTTAGGATGATCGATGTAGGAGAGAAGAGGATTACTAAAAGAAAGGCTGTGGCTAAAGGAGAGGTTCTCCTCTCTAGCGAGACTATTGAGCTTATCAGAGAGGGAAAAATTCCCAAAGGGGATGTACTGAATTGTGCCAGGGTAGCGGCAGTCCTGGCTGTAAAAAGGACACCTGAGCTTATTCCTATGTGTCATCCTTTGCAGATTACCCACTCAAAAATAGACTTTGATGTAGGGGAAAATGAAATCAAGATAAAAGCCGAGGTGGGCGCGGTAGATAGAACTGGGGTGGAGATGGAGGCCCTAACCGCCGTAGCGGTTGCCGCCTTGACCATTTATGATATGTGCAAGGCAGTGGACAAAACCACCGAGATTTCTCATATCAGACTCCTGAGGAAGACCGGAGGAAGAAGCGGAGATTTTGTCAGAAAAGAGGGATAAAATGAAAGGGAGAGTTTTCTCGGTTAACCAGAGTCGAGCCAAGGGAGTTCCTAAACTGCCAGTCAAGGAGGGCTACTTAAAGGAAGGCTGGGGTCTTTTGGGGGACGCTCACAGCGGGAGGTGGCACCGACAGGTAAGTCTTCTTTCCTGGGAGAGCATCAAATCTCAGAATGCATGTCCCAAGATTAAAGAATCGCCAGCCCAGGGGTTTAAACCAGGTGATTTTGCCGAGAATATCACCACCGAAGGCCTGGATCTAGCTAAACTAAGAGTGGGTGATGGAATCGAGATCGGCGAGGACATAAAGGTAAAAGTGACCCAGATTGGAAAGAAGTGTCACACCCGGTGTGCCATTTATGAAAAAGTAGGAAAATGCATTATGCCCAAGGAAGGAATCTTTGCCGAGGTTCTAAAAGGAGGGAGAGTAAAGGCAGGTGATAAGATAAAGATATGGGGTGAAATGATGAAAATCGGTATAATCACAGTGAGTGACAGATGTTCAGAGGGAAAACAAGAGGATAAAAGTGGACCTCTTATCAGGCAAATGGTAGAGAACCTGGGTAAAGTAATAAAATATGAAGTTATCCCGGATGAGAAGGCTACTATAAGTAGGGCCATTAAAGAAGCAGTAGATCAGCTAAAAGCAGATCTTGTTTTAACCACTGGAGGAACGGGGGTATCTTTCAGGGATGTTACTCCTGAGGCCACCAGAGAAGTAGTAGAAAAGGAGATCCCCGGCTTTGGCGAGCTTATGCGTCAAGAAAGTTTTAAGATCACCCCCATGGCAATTCTTTCCCGGGCAACTGCCGGAACTAGAGGAAAAAGTCTCATCATCAATCTTCCCGGAAGCCTTAAGGCAGTTAAGGAGTGCTTGGAAATTATTCTTTCTCTTATTCCTCACGCCCTGGACATGATAAAAGGAAAAGGACACGAAAAGTGCGCAGTTCTACAGCGGTCCTGAGAAGAATCAATCAATGATTAAGATACACAGGAATGGTCAGCAAGAGACCACTAAAAACAGAAATGGCGGGGTTATCTAATTTAGGGATTAGCTCCTCCAGGGTAGGAATCCTTTCCCCAGCATATTTGACGAAAATGTTACCTGTGTATAACATCGAGAAAACACCAGACACGAAGGGACGAGTTAGAGATGTTTGAACGCTTAAAAGAAGATATAAAAGTCGCCTTTGACCGAGATCCAGCTGCCAGGAATGTGTGGGAGGTGATATTTTGCTACCCAGGTTTACATGCCATTTCGCTTCATCGTCTAGCCCATTTTCTCTGGGCACACCACTTTAAGTTTTTGGGCAGATTAATCTCCCATATCAGTCGCTTCTTAACCGGGATTGAAATTCATCCCGGAGCTAGAATTGGCAGAAGATTCTTCATTGATCATGGTATGGGGGTAGTGATTGGAGAAACATCTGAGATCGGAGATGATGTCTTGCTTTATCAAGGAGTAGTCCTGGGAGGAACTACCCTGGGGAAGAGGAAACGCCACCCTACCGTAGGTAACTATGTAGTTATTGGCGCCGGGACCACCATCCTCGGACCGATAAAGATAGGAGACGGTGCTAGGATTGGATCTGGTTCTGTGGTAGTAAAACCGGTTCCACCTAGAGCTACCGTAGTAGGAGTCCCGGGTAGAGTAGTGGAAGCTAAAAAACTTCTGGTAAAGCCATTGATAGACTTAGAGCACGGTAAGCTGCCCGATCCGGTAGCTGAGGCAGTCAATATCCTGGTGAAGAGGATAAGAAAGGTGGAGGAAAAACTGAAAAAATTAGAAGAAAGGCAAGGTCTTATCTTTGCCCATAAAAATAAGCCCGTCAAGCCCAGAACTCAGCCATGGTTTTCCCAGGGCGAGGGTATTTAAGCTTATATTGTCTATGCCGATTCGGTGAAAATTCTGCAGGGAAGGCCTGGTAATAAGCATTTTCTGAAAGTGAGACAATGAGGCGAATAGCCCTTATTTTTCTCATCAGTGGTTTTACTTTGGTTATCAGTCAACCAGGATTTGCTAAAGGAGAGTGGGAGGTGGGTCTTCACTATGGTGGCTGGAACTTGAGTTTCTTAGAGTCTTATTTGGAAGATGTGGTAGAGGATACGCTCGGAGATGAGCTCAAAAAAGCAATTATAGACGAACATCCAGAAAAGTCAGGATTGGAGAGGGACTACCACCAGGAGCTAAGTTTAGATTCTACCGGATATAATTTCGGAGTTGAAATTAGATTCTATCCTGCCGGAAAAGAAGGCTCTTTCAGTCTGGGGTTGTCGGTAGAAAAGACAGAAATGAGGCTTGATTTGGAAGGGTCAGCCACGGACGAATTTGGCGATGAAAGTTATTTTGACGGCTCGGGCAGCGCCAAATTATTGATAGACCCGATTTCATATCATTTGAGTTTTCGATGGGATATCAAGCCGTCCGGAAAATTCCATCCTTATTTTGGCCTTGGCTTTGGTCTGGCTTCTCTACGCGGATATCTTTCTTATGAGGCTAATGGTGATTTCTATGATGGAGCTACCGGAGAATTTGAGTCTGAGGCCTATTCCGATAAGATAGATCTAGGGATTCTGGACCATATTAAGCCTAAGCTCACGCCAGTTATTGTTCAGCTTAATATTGGTTTGAAATATAAGATAACCAATGATTTTCATTTCTTAATAGATGCAGGAATCTGGAATGGTTTTCTACTGAGAGGAGGGGTTGCTTTTAGACTCTAGAATTTAGCTCCGGCTGGGGAGCTTAGCGGAAAACGACCCCGGTGGGTCTAAACCAATACCTGGGTGATAAGAGGTTTAAAAATAGAGAAACAATGGTGAAAAAGATTATCTTTCTTGCTAGCCTTCTTACGTTGTGTGTGTTGTTTTTTGGAAAAGATGTTTCTTCAGGTTCCTCACTCGGGCTCAGTGAAAAAATTGAACTGGCATACGCATTTCCTGAAAGAACTAACGAGTATAGGGATTTTGACCTTGCCCAGGAGGCTCATTTTAATGCGGTGCTCGACTATATTTTAATGTGGCAGAGCGATGAAGTAATAGAAGACTACCTTGATCTTTGCTACCAATATGGATTTAAGGTCTTTGTTCCTTTACCTTACTATGACAAGGAGACAGATTTCCTGAACCGAGCGGAGATAGAAAGACAGGTTAACAAATGGAAATCGCACTCTGCTATCTATAGCTGGTACATTCTGGATGAACCAGCTTCACATAGAATCCCTAAAGCCTCCCAGGAGGAGTTCTACAACCTGGTAAAGAGTCTTGACACGAAGCCTGTATCAATAGCAGTTAGAGGCAGTAACTCTGAAGAAAAATGGCAGTCCTATTTTACGGAGAAGGCCTTCGATCTTCTTTTTTTTGCCATGTATCCTTACGTAAAGGGAGGTGAAAAAACTGTCAATCTCTATATGAACCTATGCATTACTCGATTTCTATCCCATAGAAAGGGAGACTATCCGGTCATCCCTATTATTCAGGCATTTTACGATAGTAATGAAAGTGATTATTTGAATCCTGCTGGTCATCTTCAAGAAATGTATGAAGTATTTGAAGACTATGACCTGGTTTCTAATGGATTGGCTTTCTATGCCTGGAGGCCAGGGGGAGATCAAATAGGTATTAGAGCCGATACTTCGCTTTATAATGAGGTAAAGGAACTGATTTCCTTGAATGAAAGGACTTCTCCAGGTGATTCGATCACCATCTATCCTAACCCCTGTGATCTTCAAAGAGGCCAAGGGGTTAGAATTACCAATCTTTCTTTAGACTCTCCAGTTATGGTTCGTATTTTCGACGTTGCTGGAAATCTAGTGCGAATCCTGGAGGACAATGATGAGATGACTCTGGAGGAAGGTTCCAAAATAGCGACTTGGGACGGTACTAACGAAGCCGGAGAGTGGGTTGCCAGAGGGGTTTACCTTGTTTTTGTCACCAGTGAAAAAGGTACAACCATGGTGGGTAAGATAGCTATCCTAAATAAGTGAATTCTGGAGGCCCTTCAGAACGCACACAGAGGTATAAGTATCCAAAGTTTCCCAGAAGGAGGATTTTTCTTTAAATATCTTGGGGAAGATTCTCATCAAAAGGAAAAAATTAAGTGAGGGGGGAAGATGGAGTTCAGAAGATTGGGCAAGACCGCTCTTGAGGTGTCAGTAATAGGTTTTGGAGGGATCCCTATTCAGAAATTGGGAAGGAAGGAAGCTCGAAGGCTGGTTGGACTAGCTCTGGACTGCAAAATTAACTTTTTCGACACTGCCCAGGGCTATGGAGACAGTGAGGTTAAGATTGGTGAAGGTATCGAGGAAAGAAGAGAAGAGTGCCTTTTGGCTACCAAATCCCCCTGTCGTAGCTTTCAACAAGCCCTTGAGGATGTGGATGCTGCTCTGAGAAGACTGCAAGTGAAGGTAATAGACCTTTATCAGGTCCATTTTGTAAACGACTCAGAGACGCTGGATCAAGTACTCGGGCCAAATGGCTCCTTGCAGGGACTGAAGAAAGCCAAAGAGGAGGGTAAGATAAATCATATCGGGATCACTGGCCATAATCCTGATGTGTTGCTCAGGGCCATCGAAAATGAGGATTTTGAAACAGTTCAGATGCCCTTTAATATTATCGAGAATGGCCCTGATGAGCGAGCTTTACTAAGAGCTGCCAAGGAACAGGAAGTAGGGGTAATCTGTATGAAGCCTTTAGCCGGTGGCGTGATTACTGAACCGGAGCTTTCTCTACGGTGGATACTTGCGCAAAGCGTCTCCACGGCGATCCCCGGTATGATTCAACCCGGTGAGGTTAAATCTAATGCTCTCGTGGGCAGGGCGCCGCTTCCTCTATCAGAAAAAGAACTCGAGAAGTTAAAAAAGGCTTGTCATCCTTTAGAGGAGAACTTCTGCCGAAGATGCATGTATTGTATGCCTTGTCCGGAGGGAATCCCCATTTATCTCATTCAAGAATTGGGAGACAAAGTGAAGGTGCCTCAGGTAAGAGAATTGTGCCGAGACATCTATGCCAGGCAAAAGGTCAATGTTGAGGCTTGCACCGAGTGTGGAGAATGTGAAGAAAAATGCCCTTATCATCTACCTATTCGCAAAATGCTCAAAGAAAAACACGGCCTTCTGACCGCCTAACTACTTGTATTTCGGAGCCATCTCTTTTTCATCCAGCTAGTTATTATTACCAGCAGGTCTATCCAGAACCAGCTCACAGACCACCAAGCCACCAGGTTATATGGATAGAGAGAATTCGGCTGAGGTTCTGGAATGGGCGCCTCTTTTACTAATACAGCTTGCATAAGTCCCATGTTGATCAAGAGGAATACAAAACAAATACAACTAAAGATACTCAATTTCATCCAAGACTTGTTAAGAATCAGGCCTATTTTTACCCCGGTAGAGGAGATGAGCCAGCTCGTGGAAAGAAGGTAGATAGTGAATTCTAAACTTTTGGGAGGTAGTATTTCGGGTGGGGAAGGTAAGGGTGTAGTACCCAGGATATAAAATACGATAGCTCCGCCTACCAGGCTGACTATTCCTACTATTCTCCAGAACATGGGATCCTTGATTCGTTCCTTATACTTCATATTTCTTGTCTTCTCTCTTCAAGATTTATCCGCCGAAACCACCTATAAATCCATTCGTTGGTAAGCTTACGATTTTCACATGCTTCTAACTCAACCTTTTATTCATCATTTCTTGGTTATGATACCACAAATTTTAGATTTTGAAAGGGGGCTATTGGCTTGATAGGACTAATTGACAGGGGAAGGCTTATAGTGTATCATAAAATAAAGAGAGCCTCAAAATTCTAGTAGTTAAAAACTAAGGAAGAAATTTCCTTAAATACTGAAGGAGGAGCAAAATGCAGATAGGCCCATCGGTCCCATTTTACCTTTTAGCCTTATTCTGGACTGTCAGATTGGTGCTGATATCTTTTCTTTGCACATTTCTGGGCTTATTAGGAATAAGGATACTGGATGCCTTAACCCCCAGAATTCATGAAAGAGAGCGTATAGGAAAGGATCCAGTTTCTGTGGGGCTCTTTATTGCAGGGTTTATCATCTTCATTGGTCTTATCATTCATGGCTCCTGCACAGCACCCCTGGCTATCGGTGGATCATTGGTTCAGAGTCTGATGGGCTTCAGGAGGCTTGCTTTGATAAGTATCTGCTTTTTTGTAAGTCTTCTCATTGGTATTGCCTTATTTAATATACTTAACAAATTGACCCCCAAAATTCCCTTTCTCAGTATTAAGGATAACTCTCTAGCTGTGGGGATTTATGTATTTGGTTATCTGGTATTTCTGGGAATCATATTACATGCAGCTCTGACCATGTCTTTGTAAGATAAAATGAGGGTAAAGATAATTTTATTCGGTATAGCTGGGTGGGTCTTTCTAGCCTCGCCAACTCAGGCCATTGAGGAAATTTTCTATAAAAAAGATAACCAGATCTATGATTCCTGGCGTATCTGCCGGACAAGAGCTGAAGGTGTTGATGGTTTTTTTCAAGTTACTAAAGAAGGATTTCGCCCCATAATAGCTTTTGAGAGCTTGGGTAAAAACAGTGATCTTGCCTATAAATATGGAAAGGAATTTTTAGCAAAATATCCCGATTCTTACCAGAGGGCGGAAAAAATATTTCGCTTTGCCAGAGATGGAGTCAGCTACACCAGTGATCTCGATCAATTTGGGTATCGTGAATTTGCCCTCAATGCGGATGAGCTAGTGGCCAGAATAGAGAAGGGTAATGCCCGGGGAGACTGCGAGGACTTGGCTATTCTTCTGGCCACCATGTATAAGGCAGCCGGCTATCGCTCTGCTGTAGTTCTTGTCCCGGGTCATGCGGCTGCGATTGTTTATTTGCCGGGATATCGAAAAGCCAATGCTACTCTCAAATTTTATGGCCAATCCGGTTGGATCTGGGCTGAAGCCACGGGAAGGTCAAACCATCTCGGATGGGCTCCCTCTAGAGCTTTGCAAGGTAAAGCAATTGCCTACGAGATCAGAGCCGTTGAGGATCTAGCCCAACAATCGATACCGGAGAATGAAATTGTTCAGGTAAGAAGAAAAACTACTCCTCTAGCTATCTCTCCTTTCTTTTTCATCCTACTTCTCATGTGGATACTTCCTCTTCTAAGTAGAGTCTTTATGGTGATAACAAGAAGGAAAGCCTAGAAGAAAGATTTGATGTCCAAGATTTCACCAGGAAATAGAGAAGGCACCACTTGACAAAAAAAGGTTTGCTAACATAATAATAATTAGGTAGGAAGTTAGATCTTTGGCAAAGAAAAAAGCTAAAAATAAGGCCAGAAGGAGGTGAAAAGCAGGCGGGGCCCGTTAGCTAGGGAAAAAGAAAGTTTCTCTGAATAAAGAAGGTGTGAAGCAATTGAGTTTCTTCAAAGAGGAACTTTCAGAGAAAGAGTGAAGTAAGTCGAAAGGAGCGAAGGCTCATGTATAAAAGGCTCATTTTTGTGTCTTTGATAAGTTTTTGTTTGCTCCTATCAACGGCGCTTGTGGCAACCGGTGAAAAAGTAGATTTCACAGGAAGAACGATTGCCGTAATGGTCGAGGGCACGCACGTACCGGTAGTCGATGCCTGGAAGCCTCTGTGGGAGCGGGAAACTGGTGGTAAAATCAACGTCATTGTGGTCCCCTATGCAGGTTTGAGTGATAAGCTGTGGATTGAGTTCACAAGCAAGACTGGCACCTTCGATACTGCTGCTATCCCCTCCAGCTGGTTGGGAGATGTTGCCGGTGGGGGTCATGTTGTCGAGTTGGATCCCCTATTCACAAAATACGGCTACCCTGACTGGGATGATATTCTCCCGGCAATTAAGGTAATCACCAGATGGGCAGGCAAGACAGTCGCTTTCCCATACGATGGGGATAACCACATGACCTACTATCGGAAAGATGCTCTTGAGGTCCCTGAGTACCAAGAGAAATTCAAGCAGAAGTATGGCTATGATTACCATCTGCCGCCTAAAGATTGGACTGAAGTTCGCGACATCTCGGAATTTTTCAATGGATGGGACTGGGATAACGATGGCGAGATCGAGTACGGATGTGCTTTCATCGCCCAACAGAAGACACAGGCCATGTGGGAGATTCTCAACCTTGTTGCTCAATATGCCACCAAGGCTGGTCCACCCAGCAACACCACCTCAAACATCTTCTTCGATGCCGATACTATGGAGCCACTCTGCAATACCCCCGGCTGGATCGAAGCTTTCACAAGGCTTCAGGAGCTTACGGAATTTGCACCTCCAGGACTTTTGGGGTATGGGTACGCTGAGTTCCGGTACGCTTACGTTTCCGGCATTGCAGCTTTAGGATTTGACTGGGGAGATGTTGGAATCATGGAGCAGTATCCGGATGAGTACGGCTCCAAGGTGAAGGGTAAGCTCGGCTATGGACCTCTTCCCGGGGCCAGGAAGTACTGGGATCACGTAAACAACAAATGGGTCGAGGAGGATCACCAGGTTAACTTCCTTAACTTTGGAGGATGGGTCTGGATAATTCCCAAAGCCACAAAAAATGTGGATATGGCCTATCACTGGGTAACCTACATTACCAACCCCGATCGGAGTCTCTTGGATGCCTGCGGTATTCACGGCTATACCGGTGTTAACCCATACCGTAAATCTCACTTTGATCCAGGGGTCTTAGGCCTCTGGGAAAGGGGAGGTTGGGATCCTAATGCGGCAAAGGGCTATCAGAAGGCAATCGTGGACATCCTGACAGATCCATACGCGGTAACCGACCTCAGGATACCTGGAGGAGAAAAATACTACGACGCCCTTGATACCCGCCTTGCTGGAGTATTAGCGCTAACAACAACTCCGGAGGATGCCTGTGCTGCCCTTTATGATGACTGGGTCAGGATTACGGATGAATACGGCAAGGAAGATCAGCAGCGCTACTACCGACAATCTCTTGGTCTAGAATAGGATAGGACAGACCTCGAAGAGTTCCTTTGCCTGGTCCCGGATTTTCTTCGGGACCAGGCAAATCAATACTTGTAAAACCTAAAGGTGGAATTGAAATACGCATACCGTAAACACGTCATAAAGTGGTTTTTTCTTCTACCCTGCCTTGCTTACCTTATTGTAATGGCTATCTTCCCCCTAACCTGGTCACTTCGCCTGTCTTTCACCAAGTGGCTGGCAACAATAATGGAAAACCCTGAATGGACAGGTATCACTAATTTTCGGGACATCCTGTTCAAAGACCCCAGGTTCTGGAGCGCTTTGTGGTTTACGGTTCGTTTTGTCTTCTTGACTGTGGTAATTCAACTGGGTATAGGTCTGGGACTAGCTCATCTTCTCCACAATAATTTTCGAGGGCGAAACTTTTTCCGAGTTCTATTCCTTATCCCAATGGCCTGCCCTCCCATAGCAGTAGCCTTCCTATGGAAAATGATGCTTCATCCTGACATTGGAATCATAAATACCGCTCTTCAGACAATCGGGCTTGCCAAGGTAAAGTGGACTACATCTGTTGTTGTTGCGCCGTTCACAATCGTAATGGTTGATGTTTGGGAGTGGACGCCCTTTATGTTCCTGGTACTTTTCGCTGCCTTTCAAGCTCTTCCGGTTGAAATCTATGATGCTGCAGCCGTAGACGGTGCTTCAAACTTCCAGGTTTTTCGAAAGATTACTTTTCCCTTAGTTGCACCGATTATTGTAACCATTGTCCTTATTAGGATTATTGATGCGTTTAAACTTTTCGAGCTTATCTTCGGTATTACCAGTGCTGGTCCGGCGAATGCTACAGAAGCCCTCTCATTTTATGTGTATCTTACAGGAATAAAGTGGATGAACCTGGGAAAAGGATCGGCCATGTCATGGATCTTTCTCCTCATCGTACTAGGGATATCATTAATTCTATTATCCCGGCTTAGGAAGAAGATTTAGAGGTAGCCCGTGGACAATCAAAGAAACGAGCGCAAGAATCTGCGACGTCAGCGAAGGATAGAGCTTGGAACGCAAAAAAGATCCCCACTTGGTTGGACCATTTTATGGCTGATAATGGTAGTTTTCACAATTTGGACCATGTTCCCAATCTTCTGGGCGGTAATCACCTCCTTTAAGCATACAGGGGATGCGTTCAACCCGACTTTCATTCCCTGGGTACAGTTCAAACCCACTCTGCAGGGTTGGCATTTTGTATTCATAACCGCGGGAGAGAGAACGCTGAGGTCTCTAAAGAACTCTATCCTCATTGCCTCCTGTTCGAGTGCCTTAGTGCTTCTGCTTGGAGCTTTTGCGGGCTACTCGTTGGGTCGGTTCGTATTCAGAGGTTGGAAAAACAAGGATATTGCAGTCTGGATTCTTTCGAATCGGATGTTCCCTCCAGTTGCGGTGGTGATTCCTTATTTTCTCTTCATGAGAACCTTAAGACTTTTGGACAACCCTCTTGCCATCATTATGGCACATACGGTCTTGAACCTTCCTCTTGGTGTATGGTTAATGATGGATTTTTTCAGGGATCTCCCTCGGGATTTGGAAGATGCGGCTTTCATAGACGGTTGTTCACATTTGGGAGCTTTCTTTCGGATTGCGCTTCCTTTAGCAGCTCCAGGTTTAGTTGCAGTTTATGTTCTGTCCTTCATCTTTTCTTGGAATGAGTTCATCTTCGTTTTGGTGCTCGGTTTCCACAAGGCAACTACCATTCCTATTCTTATCGCAGGAGCTCTTACCAGTAAGGGTCTTGAGTTCTGGAAGGTGGCTTCTATATCCCTCATAGGTATTATTCCCGTGGTGATTTTGACAACGTTTGTATCAAAATTCCTTGTTCGCGGACTTACCTTCGGTGCACTCAAAGAATAGATTTGGTCATACCGTTGACACCTTCCGTGGCATGATATACGGGAGGTAATGTCACGCCATATCCAGGTTATGATGCAGGTCCTGGTGACTTCAAAGAGTGAGGTGAATCCATGCCAAACGGTGGATGGGAAAGAGTTATACAGAAGCTAGAAGTTTCATCTCTTACAGAGAAACAATTGGCAAAGACTATAGACCATGCTGTTCTCAAACCGTCCTCTACTGAAGTACAGATTAAAGAGGGCTGTAGCATCGCTTTGAAATACAAGGTCGCCGCGATCTGTGTCAATCCTTGCTATGTGAGACTCTGTGCCGACATTTTGAAAAACTCTGAGGTAAAAGTAGATGCGGTGATTGGTTTTCCTCTGGGAGCAAATGCTCCTGTAATGAAGAAGGCCGAGGCACAACGAGCTGTAGAAGATGGCGCTGCGGAGCTTGATATGGTCCTTAATATTGGAGCTTTGAAAGAAGGTGACTACAAGTATGTGCGTGAAGAGATCCAACAGGTGGTGGAAGCCGGAAGAGGTGCTCTGGTGAAAGTAATCCTGGAGACGTGTTACCTGAATGAGCACGAGAAGATCGAGGCATGCAAGCTGGCGGAAGAAGCGGGGGCTCATTATGTCAAAACCTCGACCGGTTTTGGTCCCGAAGGGGCTAAGGTCGAAGATATAAAATTAATGTATCGGACAGTAGGTCCTCGTCTCGGTGTCAAGGCATCCGGTGGAATCCGTGGGTTAAGTGATGCTCTCGCCATGATTGAAGCGGGAGCAACCCGTCTAGGAACAAGTGCTACTCAGACTATTATGGAAGACTGGGTTTCCAGGAATTATAAATGAATTTTACCTCAGAGTTAACTTGCACCGTTTGCTTTTGTTAATAAGAATATTTATGTTGCTTTTCTTGATTTATTAAACAGAGAGACTATAATTTTTTACAACAGATAAAAAGGAGGAAGACGTGCAGTACCGATTTCTTGGGGATACCGGGCTGAAGGTTTCTGAGCTTGTCCTCGGGACACAGACATTCGGCTGGGGCGCAGATGAGAAAACCGCGCACGCCATGGCAGATCTGTTCGTGGGGGCGGGAGGTAATTTTTTCGACACCGCTGATATATACAATAACGGGGTAGCAGAGTCAATGCTCGGTTCCTGGCTGAAAGCGAGAGAAAACAGACATTCGGTGATTATTGCTACTAAAGTCTTTTTCCCTACCGGAGATGGTCCTAATGATACAGGTGCATCACGAAAGCACATTTTCCAGTCAATCAATGAGAGCCTACGCAGGCTAAAAACCGATTACGTTGATCTTTACCAGGTTCACTGTTTTGACATCTCAACACCATTAGAAGAAACCTTGGGTGCCATGGATGATTTATTGAGGGCGGGAAAAATCCGTTATATGGGGGCTTCTAATTACACTGCCTCTCAACTCCAAAAAGCTTTAATGCTCAGCAAAATTCACGGATGGGAATCTTTTAGGTCTCTGCAAGCCGAATACAGCCTCATTGTGAGAAGTACCGAGTGGGAGCTTCTTCCTCTCTGCAGAGAGGAGGGACTAGGCTTTCTGGCCTGGTCTCCCATAGCAGGTGGATGGCTTGCAGGCAAGTACAGGCGAAATCAGTCCCCTCCACCCAACAGTAGGGTCGGTAGGAAAGATAGATGGGATGATCAACCAGAGCAGCGTGAAAGTGAACTCACCTGGCGGGTTATTGATAACCTTATTGAAATAGGCAAAAATCGCGGAAAAACTCCTGCTCAAATAGCCCTGAACTGGATTCTGCAGCAGCCCGGTATAACTGCTCCGATTCTGGGCGCACGCACCTTAGAGCAGTTAAAAGAAAATTTAGGATGTATGGGTTGGCAGCTTTCAGAGGAGGAGATGAATAAACTAAAAAAACAGAGTGACATCCCCCTTCCCTACCCATACCGGTTTATTGAAAGGTATACCAGGAGAAGATAAAACATTTAAATCTGTGCTAGTCAATACAAAAACCTTCTAAAAATGAAAAAAGAATATATTTTAGCCCATGACCTGGGCACCACCGGCAATAAGGCGACCCTCTACGATTCAGCCGGAAAGCTCGTAGCTAGTAGTTTTCATAGTTATGTGACCCATTATCCTGGAGTGAATTGGGCGGAACAGAACCCCCTGGATTGGTGGAAAGCGGTTTGTGTTTCTACGCAGGATCTATTAAAAAAGGTTAGAATATCTAAAAAAAATGTGGCTTGCGTGAGCTTTAGTGGACAGATGATGGGATGTCTGCCTCTGGATAAGCAGGGAAATCCTTTACGAAACTCCATTATTTGGGCAGATCAAAGAGGAGTTGAGCAGGCAAACCGAATCAGGGAGATTGTGGGAGAGGATGAGGTGTATACAATTACTGGTCATCGCATCAGTCCCACTTATTCAGCGGCCAAGATCATGTGGGTCAGGGACAATGAACCGGGAATTTTCAAAAAGGTGCATAAGTTCGTACATGCCAAGGATTATATTATTTACCGATTAACTCATCGGTTTGCTACTGATTATTCCGATGCCTCGGGGATGAATCTGTTTGATATCCAGAAAAGAGAGTGGTCTTTCCCGATGCTGAAAGCAACCAGAATCCCCGTGGAAATTTTGCCTGAATTACATACTTCTATAGATGTAGTGGGTGAGGTCACCAGAGAAATTAGTGAAGAGGCTTTCCTTGGGCCGGGCACCCCGGTAGTGATGGGTGGAGGTGATGGACCTTGTGCTGCGGTAGGAGCGGGAGTGGTAAGGGAAGGGAGTTCTTATAACTACGTGGGTTCTTCTTCCTGGATTGCTCTGGCCAGTCGAAAACCTATTTATGATCCAGAAAAACGAACATTTACCTTCTCTCACCTTGATCCGGGAATGTTTATGCCTGCCGGTACTATGCAGACCGCCGGAGGAGCTTATCAGTGGCTCAAGGATAATATCTGCTGGGTGGAGACTCGGGCTGCCAGAGAGGCAAAGGTAGATCCCTATGAAATTATGGATTTGAAGGCAGAATCGGTTGAGCCTGGTGCTCAAAATTTACTTTTTCTACCATATTTAATGGGGGAGAGAAGTCCTCACTGGAATCCGGATGCAAAGGGAGCATTTATCGGTCTTACCCTCACTCATAAAAGAGAACATCTTATTAGATCTGTTCTGGAAGGTATTGTCTTTAACCTGAAGATTATCCTGGATGCTTTTGAGCATCAAGGTGCTCGGGTAGAGGAAGTGAGGGTCATTGGAGGGGGAGCGAAAGGAAGGCTGCTGCGCCAGATCATGGCTGATGTTTATGGAAGAAAAATTCTTTGCCCTCTCTTGCTGAAGGAGGCTACCTCATTGGGGGCTGCTATTGCCGGTGGAATAGGCACGGGGATTTTTAAAAATTTTAGAGTGGCAGAGAGGTTGGTAAAGATTGTGGAGGTCCAGAGTCCTCGTCCCTCGGCCCGGGAAAGATATGAGAAACTATATCCTATCTTTAAGAATGCGTACAAAGCTCTGGTGCCCATTTATGAGCAAATCGCTTCCTTAAAATAGCAGTTGGCAAAGTTTAAAAATTATCAGAATCAAAATGATGGCTGTTTTTGAAAGGAGAAGAAATGCTGGATAGAGGAGGATATGTGGGTAAGATGTTGAGAGTCGATCTTAGTAAGGGAAGCCATCAGGTAGAGCGCGTGGGGTTGATAAATTTTTGTTAAGGATTATAATACATATTGGTAATCCTGCAAGTACAGAACTATAGGAGCATGTAAGTATGAATTTCGAAGGGATAGATAAAACTTCACCCGTTCCCTACTACTACCAGCTTGAGCAACTGCTCAGAGAAAGAATAGAGAATGGCAGGTTAAAACCCGGAGATATCCTTCCTTCGGAGGCTGAGCTTTGTTCCACCTTTAGAGTCAGTCGAACAGTTGTGCGTCAGGCTTTGAATAAACTGTGTCAGGATGGGATTGTATATAAAGAGAAGGGTAGGGGCACTTTTGTAGCCAAGCCAAAGTTGCCATTGAACTTGTTCCCGCTGAAAAGATCAAAAAAAAGTACCCATCCCCAGGGAAAACTCTACATTCTGGTTCAGTATTGCCCCTGGTAAACAAAAGTTGTAACCTTCTATGAAGTAAAATGAAACTCTTTCTCGTGAGAGGGTACCAGCTGGAAAATAAGGAGCCGGAAGACTACTATGATGTTATCAAGGATCAAAGCTGACAAAAAACAGACGAGACACACGGAATCTTCTATTAGAGACTAATTTCTTTAGTCAAAGAAGAGGTTGGCACTTTCTCTTTAGTTGTTTGAGAAGCTGTGTAAGGCTAACTGTTCTTTAATACACTTCTCGCCTTGAGATAATGAGAAAGAACTTTTGATTAGGTAGACTACCCCAGTTTTCAGACTAGCAAAAAGGGGTCAAATAACAGATGAGGAGGTGAAAATCACTACTCTACAAGATAGACCCCATTAACTAATTTGATTATGCGAGGAGGTGGTGAAAAAGAAAAAGTGGTATTTTCCCTGAAAGAAATAAAAAATATAAGAGGGGGTATCTAAAATGAAAAAAATGGCGTTACTGGCTAGTATGTTGGTGTTGTTTGCTGCCCTGGTGTCGTTTGGAGGTGGAAGAGAGGCACAAGCGAAAAAATTGGTTGTTGGTCTATCCTGGAATGAAAAGATACATGCTCTTATACAGGCATGGGAAGACTACATGAAGCAGTACAGTAAGGAATACGGTGAAGAGCATGGGATTGAGTTTGAATGGATCGTCAACGTTGCCGAGAGCGATCCTGCACAACAGGCTTCAAATATCGAGGATCTTATCAGCATGGGTGTTGATGTAGTTATTGCACGAGCTCACGACGCTGCAGCTATTGGTGCCTCGATTAGAGCTGCCCACGAGGCTGGTATTTCTTTTGTAACTTTTGACAGAGAATGTTCAACTGAGACGCCTGATGCTCACGTTGGTGCGGATAGTTACACTCAGTCTATAACCACTTCTTTGTATTTCGCTGGACTACTTAAGGGAAAGGGCATTAAGGGAAAGGTTATAGAACTCATGGGTGACCTGCGTGACATGAACGCGGTTTATCGTTCGCAAGGCTGGAAAGACGTGGAAGATCAACTGGGGCAATGGGAGACCGTCATCCAAGTACCAACAGAATGGAATGTGGAGAAATTTAAGAGCGGAACTGTCAACGCTCTCCGAGCACATCCTGAAGCAAACGCTATGTTTGTAGCTAGCGACTTCTGTTTCTCAGCGGTCGAGGCCGCTCTTAAGGAGGCTGGACGATTGGTACCTGTAGGAGAAAAAGGCCACATATGGATCGCAGCTCAGGATGTTAACCCTCAGGGCTATGAAGCTATGGTAAAGGGTTATATAGACGTAGCCACCACCTATGATGCTTACTTTCATGCAGTAGAGGCTGTCAAGGTTCTTGGTAGGATAGCTGCGGGTGAAGATCTGAGAGGGCAGAAATTCTTAGTAGCGGGACGCGTTGCAACCCCGGACAACGTAAAAGACATGGAATACATGTGGGCTCGCGATTACAAAGACTAAGTCGAGATAACTTTGAAACCCACGGCGCTAATGCACAAAAGCCGTGGGTTTCTCCTTAAGATATGTCTATTTTACCCACGTCAAAGGGATCAGGTTAGCGAGTTTGAATGCTTTTCTAGGATTAGAGTCTAATATGTTTAGCAGGGAGAAAGAATGAAGCCATCCACCAGGAGTTCTTTAGAAGAAAAAACTAAGGGTAGGGCAGTTGTTCAAGAGCAAAAACAACTCCTCATTCGCCGTCTGAAAAGTGACCAGATTATTCGCTATATACCTTTAATTCTGTTTGCTATAGCAATCATTATTCTTGGATTAATTGTTCCACATTTTCTTACCATGCGCAATAGTATAAACGTTTTGAGACAAGCCTCCGCCCTTGGATTTATGGCAATCGGCATAACTGCGGTACTCATTGGAGGTGGCATAGACCTTTCAATTCCGTCCCTTATGGCCTTGGGCGGTATTCTCGGAACTATGTACATGCGAGGTGGTGGAAATCCAATTCTTGGTGGCCTTATCATGATTGCTGTATGCACTTTTGGAGGAATGATCAACGGCTATGCTGTTGCATATCTTAAGATGATTCCGTTTATCGTTACCCTTTCTATGATGTATATTGCCATGGGTGCATCGGTATGGCTAACGAGAGAGGTAAGCGTAGCTGGCCTACCTTCAGCTTTCATCGACACAATTATGGGTAACATCTGGATAATTCCCCTACCTGTGATTTTCCTTTTCATTGTTACCGCTGTCGTAACATTTTTGATGCGCAGCAACCTTTACGGGCGATGGCTTTATGCTGTCGGCTCAAATCCCGAGACTGCACGGTCTTTGGGTGTACCCAAAGACCGGATAATATTTGGTACTTACGTCTTTTCCGGCTTCTTTGCTGGGCTAGCGGCTATAATTACTACTGCCAGGCTGGTGTCGGCATCGTCGAGAATGGGAGCGGAAGGAGTTGTACTAAACGTCATAGCTTCAGCGGTAGTTGGTGGAGTTAGTATCTATGGTGGTGTAGGTAGCCCACTGGGTGCAGTAATAGGTGCCGTACTAATCACTCTCATCGGTAACATTATGAATCTGATGCGTGTTACCTATTATATGACTCTTGTGACCAAGGGTTGTGTGCTTATAGCGGTTATTGCTTTTGACTCACTCTACAGGCGCCGCTGAAGATATGAGAGAGAGCTTTTCAGATGTCAGGGTCTCAAGGACGTGGACCTCAAGGTTTCTCGATGAGGTCAAGGCACTGGCAATCAGCAAATGATTGAAATTCTTTGGGCATTGCTCAGTGCACTCTCCTCTTATTGTCTTTGAATAATCAACCCGGTTGGAAAGGTGGTTCTGGGTCCTAAAGCCATAAAGATATAGGTATATGAAGGTTATCCGTAGAAACCGATCACAAATGAATTTGAGTATGCGTCATTTTATGTTATCATATGGCTTCGTTCTGGTAGTGGTATTGGTTTTTATTGGCTTTTCATTGAGTACCGGCAGCTTCCTGACACTGGGCAACCTCATAGATATGATGCATGCAGTTGTGCCCATGTTAATCCTTGCATCAGGATTGGCCTTGGTGATTATGACTGGTAATATTGATATTTCTGTCGGTTCGGTAGTTTTTGTTACTGCTGCACTGGGCTCTGTTCTCATGGTGCGTCATGGCGTGCCGCCCGCCATAGCTATACCTGTTGTCATGGCGGCTGGGGCAAGCTGTGGGGCACTGAGCGGGTTTATTGTGACTGTCTTGAAGGTTAATTCATTTATCGCTACCCTGGGTATACTCTTCGCGCTCAGAGGCATTGCGCTACTGATCTCTAAAGCGCGGGTAATAAGTATACCTGAAACGTTAGGAGATCTAGGTCGTATCCGGATCGGTCCTGTTTTCGTGGATATCTTGATCGCCTTGGGGTTCGTATTTTTTGTACACCTTCTACATGCTCGTACATCGTTCGGTCGCCATCTTGTGGCAATCGGTGGTGAAGCTGAGGCTGCAAAACGAATGGGAGTTCGAGTGTTACGGGTTACGTTTTTGGCGTTTCTACTTTCAGGCCTGTTTGCTAGTATTGGAGGCATTTTTTCCATGCTTCAATTGGGAGCAGTTACAGTACATTACGGCAGAGGGCTTGAATTCACAGCAATTGCTGTTATTATCATCGGGGGTATCAGTCTATTTGGAGGTAGGGGATCAATCATCCCTGGTGTTCTGCTGGGTGTTATCACCCTTGCGATTATAGAAACCGGCCTCATCCACCTGGGTGCCTCCCCGTATGCTTATTCATTTGTACGTGGTGGCATCATTTTTATAGCCATGTATGCAGATTCACTGAAATCTAGGGTGTACCAGGGTTAAAGTAACCACAGAAGAACTTGATACGCTAGAACTAAGCAAGGTCTAAGGTATATCACCTCACCAAAGAGGAAAAGCAATGACTACTTTTCAGTTGATTCAAATAAAGAGGGTTTATGAACTTTGAACAGCACCAAAGCGCCGAGAGGGATCCCCTTTCTTGTATTAAAATCTAGTTAGATTAGTGGGTAGAGCGTCTTACTTTTCTTTATTGAAGATTGAGGGGGAAAATTAAATTTCTTAAAATAACCAATGAGGAGGTAAAGAAAATTGAAAGGAAAGGTAGTCCTAGAAACTAAAGGATTGTGTAAGTATTTTGGCGGCATAAAAGCTGTCAATAATATTGATTTGAAGCTGTATGAAAATGAAATCATAGGGCTCGTTGGGGATAATGGAGCCGGAAAATCGACTTTTATTAAAACTATCGCAGGCCTGTACAAAAGAGATGCAGGGAAAATTTATATAAATGGTGAGGAAGCTGACATAAATAATCCTATTGATGCTAGAAACCTTGGTATTGAAACAGTTTACCAAGATCAAGGATTAATACCAATTTTAGATGCTGCTTCAAATTTATTTTTAGGAAGAGAAAAATTGCAAGATAATATCATCGGAAGATTTTTCAAAATTGTAGATGATAAGTACATGAAGAAGGAAGCAGCTAGAGTGCTTAAAGGGTTAGGAATAGAACTTAAGGACGTAAATTCGGAGGTTTATAATCTTTCTGGAGGTCAAAGACAAACCGTTGCCATTGGAAGGGCAGTACATTGGGGGAATAATATATTAATTTTTGATGAACCTACCAATAATCTTGGCGTAAAACAAGAAAAAAAAGTATTAGATTTAATAAAAAAACTAAGAGATAAATTTAACGTTTCAATTATTGTTATTACTCATAATATAACACATATATTTGAGTTGGTAGATAGAATTATAGTTTTAAGAAACGGGGAAAAAGGCGGTGAGAAAATTAAGGATGAGACAAACCCCAATGAAATAGTTTCTATGATAATCGGAGTTGCATCATAAATTGGCTATTTTTTGCTAATTTAAAAAGATCAATACTTTATTAAGACGCAGGGCGGGCTATTTAGCAGGTTGGCCAGGATTTCAAAACTACCAGAACCAAAACAACGGCTAGTTTTTGAAAGGAGAAGAAATGCCGGATGGAGGAGGATACGTGGGTAAGGTGTTGAGAGTCAATCTTAGTAAGGGAAGCTATCAGGTAGAGCGCGTGGAAGAGGCAATTTTTGAGAAATATCTGGGAGGAAGAGGTATAGCTGCTAAAATTTATTTTGAGGAGATTGCTCAAGAGGTTAGACCACTGGATGAGGCCAATAAACTGATCTTTATGAGTGGTCCTTTAACCGGTACCATTGTTCCCGGGAGTACTAAGTTCCAATGTGCCACCAAGTCACCTGAGACCGGGATATATCTTTGTTCTAATGCCGGGGGAGATTTCGGCCCGCACCTCAAGTTTGCCGGTTACGGCGGCTTAATTATTGAAGGTAGAGCTCCCAAACCTGTTTATCTATCTATCAATGATGATAAGGTGAAAGTTGAAGATGCCACCGAACTCTGGGGTAAGACCACCGGAGAGGTTTATAAAACTCTCAAAGAAAAGACTGGCTACCCCCAAAAAAATAGAGAATCTGGGCTTGAACTCATAGATTAACTTTGGCTGGAGAAAAATATGAAAGTGAAAGTTGCTGCCTCATTAATGTGTGCAGATCTTACCAGGCTGGGGGATGAAATAAAGAAACTGGAAAAAGGAGGGATAGATCTCTTCCACTTCGATATTATGGATGGCCATTTTGTTCCCAATCTGATGCTGGGACCGCTGATTCTCGAATCTTTAAGAGATAAAACCTCTCTTCCGTTTGATGCACATCTCCAAATTACTAATCCAGAGAAATACATTGGCAGATTCGCTGAGGTGGGAAGCAACATCATCTCCATCCATGTGGAGGTTTGTCATTTTCTGTACCGTGTAATCGATGCAATCAAAGAAAACGGAATGAGGGCGTGTGTGGCTCTTAATCCGGCTACACCTCTTTCCTCGATTGAATATGTATTGGCAGAGGTTGATATGGTCTTATTAATGACCGTTGATCCCGGATATGCTGGGCAAGCCTTCATTCCGGCAGTGGTACCTAAAATCAAACGCTTACGAGAACTAATCGAAGAAAAAGAGCTCAACGTAGACGTTGAAGTAGATGGTAATATTAATGAGAAAACTGTCCCGCAGGTTCTTTCTGCTGGGGCCAATGTCTTGGTAGCCGGTACCTCAAGTATATTCAGTGGAAAGGAGGATCTGGAGAAAGCCACCAGATCCTTCAGGAAGATCTGCGGCTTTGACACCGAAAAATAGGAGAGGTGAGGATGAAGACTTTCAGGCAGGGACTTCATTTGGTGGAGAAGAAGGAATTAAGTGAAGATAAAAAGATAAAAAAGATTTCTTCTCCTCCCCGGGTTATCCTTCCCTTGAGTCAGCATACAGGTGCTCCCGGCATACCATTGGTCAAAGTAGGGGACCTGGTAGAAGAAGGTCAAAAAATCGCCGATGCCGACTCTTTCATTTCCAGTCCCATTCACGCCAGTATATCAGGAAAGGTTAGCTCTATTGAGAAGCTTCCCCACCCGGTGGGAGGTGAGGGTGAGGCCATAATTATTGAGGGGAATGGCAATGGGAGAAAGGTCTGGGAGAAAGGGGAAGTCAGTTCAAGATCTTTAGAGGCTAAAGAGATTAGAAAAATCATCCGGGAGGCTGGAATAGTAGGATTAGGAGGGGCTGCTTTCCCTACCCATGTCAAACTCAGCCCTCCCGAGAATAAACCCATAGATACCATAATCTTAAATGGCTGTGAGTGTGAGCCTTATCTTACTGGAGATCACCGTCTTATGCTGGAAAGAGCCGATGATTGTTTGTATGGCTTAAGGCTGATTATCAAGGTAACTGGCGCTACCAGAGGTTATGTGGGAATTGAAAGCAATAAGGGCGATGCTATAGCCTTGATGAGAGAAAAATTGAAAGCCAAGGGAAATATTCAAGTGGTTCCTTTAAAAACGAAGTATCCCCAGGGGGGAGAGAAGATGCTCATTAAGGCAATTCTTAATCGTGAGGTTCCCTCGGGTGGACTCCCTCTTGATGTGGGGGTGGTGGTGAGTAATGTGGGCACAGCCCTAGCCATTGCTGAAGCCATAAAATGGGGTAAGCCTCTTTTAGAAAGGGTAGTTACCATCACTGGTTCCGGGGTGAGCCAGCCGGCTAATCTCTGGGTTCCTCTGGGAACCCCTTTTTCTTGTGTAGTTGAGGAATGTGGAGGATTGAAAGAGAACGCCAGCAAAGTGATTATGGGTGGCCCCATGATGGGGTTATCCCAATATACCCTAGATGTTCCCGTGATCAAGGGAACATCTGGAATCCTGGTTTTGACCGAATCGGAAGCTGTGGCCAGAGAGGAAGAGCCTTGTATTAAGTGTGCTCGCTGTATAGACCACTGCCCCATGGGTCTTGTTCCTACCATCCTTGCTCGTCTGGTAAAGGCAGAAAGATGGGATAGTCTAAAAGATTATGGGGTTATGGATTGCATTGAATGCGGCTGCTGTGCCTATGTCTGTCCATCCAAGATTCCCCTGGTACATCTAATGAAATTGGGTAAATTTCAGGTTAGCCAGAGGCAGGTTTAAAATGAACAATCGAAGAGTTGTGAGACTGGACAAAAAATATGTGATGCATACCTATTCTCGTATCCCTATAGCCATGGAAAGAGGTGAAGGGGTAAGGATTTGGGACAGTGATGGAAAAGAGTATCTTGACTTTATCTCTGGTATCGGCGTAAATGCTGTAGGACACTGCCATCCAGAAATAGTTAAAGCTGTTGAAAGTCAACTCAAGAGACTTCTTCACTGCTCTAATCTTTATCATATTGGCCTTCAGGCTAAACTGGCCGAGGCCCTATGCGAGGTCTCTTTTGCTGATAAGGTATTTTTTTCTAATTCTGGGGCTGAGGCTAATGAGGCTGCCATTAAATTGGCTCGAAGGTTTGGTAACAAGCTGGGCGGAAGAAGATATGAGATAATTACTATGAAAGGTTCCTTTCACGGAAGGACTCTGGCCACCCTAAAAGCCACTGCTCAGACAAAATATCAAAATGGTTTTGGTCCTTTTCTTCCCGGATTCAAGTACGCCCCTTTCAACGATCTAAAAGGAGTTAAAAAAGCGATCTCTTCTAAAACCTGTGCGGTAATGCTGGAGCCTATTCAGGGAGAGGGAGGGATAAATGTAGCCTCAGAGACCTTTCTACGTGAGCTTCGCCAGTTCTGCCATAAAGAGGAGATTCTGTTAATCTTAGACGAGGTTCAATGTGGTCTGGGGAGGACAGGTAAGATGTTTGCCTACCAGCACTACGGGATTGAGCCGGATGTGATGACTCTGGCTAAACCCCTGGGCGGAGGAATGCCTATAGGGGCAACTCTGGCTAAAGAGAAGGTTGCTTCTGCGTTTGAGCCGGGAACTCATGCCTCTACCTTTGGCGGTAATCCTCTAGCTTGCTCGGCTGCCCTGGCCTTCCTGAAAGTGGTGAAAAAAGAAAATCTAGTTAAAAAGGCCCGAGAAAGAGGAAACTACTTTCGGGCGAGGTTGGAGCCACTAAAGAAAAAATATTCCTTCATTAAAGCTATGAGGGGTAAGGGGTTGATGGTTGGACTTGAACTGGGGTTTCCCGGTAAAGATATTGTCAAGAGGTGTCGCGACAGGGGTCTTTTGATTAACTGTACGATGGAAAAAATCCTTCGCTTTCTCCCTCCTTTAATTGTTGAGGAAAGGGATATAGATGAGGCAGTAAAGATTCTGGATACCGTTTTTTCCCACCTTTAACTACCAACCTCACTTCGAGGTCATGATAAAAAAAGTTAGAGAATTTCAGCCAAGAAAGGAAAAAGCTTTTGTTTTTTAATAGAAGAGTCCCATCCTGGATAAGAGTGACTTATTATTATGACTCCACGGGAGGTTTCCTCTACGGAATTTTCTATGGACTGACCATTGCTTTCTTTCCTATAATTGCCAGAAAAATCGGGGCTACTTCGGGCCAGATGGCTTTTCTTACCGCCATTCCCTTCGTTGGAGCTCTTTTTACGTTTTACTGGGCACACATCTCAGGAAAAAGAAAGAAAATGCCCTGGGTGATCGGTGTGAAAATCCTCGCTCGATGTTCTCTTTTTTTAACATTTTTTGCCTTTAAGCCAGAAATCTTTCTGGTGATTATCCTTCTTTACTGGATTTTTGAGTATGCCGGGACCCCAGCCTACACCAGAATAATGAAGGATATTTACCCGGATGAAGATCGAGCAAAGCTTATGGGTTATGTCCGGGTGGAGCTCGCTCTGGCTGCCATTATAGCAACCTATG
>Ga0209986_10000427_pt1 | contig 39904 bp, 41 predicted proteins | sample BlataG_FD_183168 | JGI IMG/M metagenome (GOLD analysis project Ga0209986, IMG submission 183168) | Deep subsurface microbial communities from Black Sea to uncover new lineages of life (NeLLi) - Black_00105 metaG (SPAdes) (version 2) | ecosystem: Environmental > Aquatic > Marine > Oceanic >... | reverse complement strand
CCATCCTCACTGGTTACCTCAAGACGTTGACTCTTTCCGATTCCTACACTTGCAATCTCGGGCAGGCTGCGAAAGAGAAGCTCGGTCTGCGCGGGCCTCGTCAAGTGAACATGGCCTCTATCACAGACCAAACCGACAAACCCATCTCCCTGCCTGCCTGTTTCTATGAAATATTCGTAAACATTTTGGGACTTCACCCAGGCCATGAGTTGTCCGGCGTAGTTCCCTTTGAAAAAATATGGGGCGGAAACAATGACCACCCAATCCTGCCTGTTGTGCTCGTCAGTGACAATCACGTTTTGGCTATCCGGGGTAAGAAACTTTTTCCAGTCTCGCTCTCCATCCTGCTCGGAGTTCGTCAAACCTGTATCGACGAGTAATTCGCCATCAGCGCTGACAAAAACCACTCGGGAGTAAACCTTTTGTCCACCAAACGTTTTTTGTTCAATGAAACGATGGAATTGGTATGAGATGGCGAGCAGACTGGCACGCAAGCCGTAGTCCATCGACATTCCCAGGGCTTTGTTTTCAAAAAACACCGAAAAGGCCCTGTTTTCAGCTAGGTTTTTCAGATCGTTTTTTCGTTCTGCGTAAAAGTAACTCACCGCCATGGCACGCTTTTCGGTGTCCTGCACCAATTGCTCCAGGGCGGTCTCCTGGATGTCGACCTGCGATAGAAAATTGGTGATAAGCAGAAAGCCCATGTATAGAAGTAGGACAAAACCCACGGTGAATGCGACTATGTTTCGGGTTGCCGGAAGCGCTCGGATCGGGCAGGTCTTCATCGTTATCCTTTCACAAAAAGCCCAGGTATCCTATTCTACTTTTTCTCGAAAAATGCTGCATAGTACGCGAAGACGGCCGGATAGTATTTTTTCACAAGGCGAAGATAGGTTCCGTCCCTTTTGCACTCCTCTAAGAATTCGTTATAAGCCTCCCGCAGTTTGGGAGATGTCTTGGCGAACGCAGCGCCCATCTCCTGTTCGGGTGAGACAGGGCCGATCACCTTGATCTTTCCAGGCCACTTTTCCAGTGCGATGAGGGCATCGGGCACATCCAGAATTGTGGCTTCGGCTTCGCCGTTGATAACCGCCGGGGCTAGCTGATTAAGAGATTTGTCAAATAATATGACTTTCGCTCCAGTCTCTTCCAGATGGTAAAGGGCGGGGTCAAGGCACGTATTGGCCTTTCCCAGCACTGTCCGTCCCCTGAGCAACTCCTTCACAGCAGAGATGTCCGCGTTGATATCTCCGGAAGGGGCGATCGGTTGCATGGAAGAATCCGCCTGCGCTATTAGCCACACCTGCGTTGGGAAGGTAGGGATGGAATAATCCACAACCTTTTGCCTCCAGGGAACTTTGGTCAAGCCGTTGGCAATGACGTCTCCCCTGACAGGCGCCTCACCAAGGATATCCACATCACTACCCTTGGGCTTAACCTTCTTTCCGCTCAGGTCTCCGATTACGTTTTTCCAACCAGTCTCTACGTACTCATATTCAACGCCAAGATGTTCAGCAAAAAGCTGCATCAATTCGACGTCCATCCCGTCCCCGCTGCCTGTAACGAAGTTGGCATACGGGACACCAAGGTGTCGCAAGACCCCTCTTTTCTTGATTTCCGGAAGATCTGCGGCATAGGCTGCCCCCACGGAGATGATTACCAACATGGCCATCGTGCATACATAGGCTGTTACGTGAAACAAGGTTTTCTGGTTCATTTTTTTCTCCTTTCTTCAATAAAGACTGCAATACGGGAACACTTCATCGCCTCCTCCTAGACACAGCAGAAATCATGCCAAAGCAATTGAAAGCGCCAATTTTCGATATGCTGATTCCAAACAATTGAGGATTTTGTTGCGAGATATACACTCGAAAGTGTGGGTCAACAACGTTCCCTCGCGTCCCCCGGTCCACGAGCACCTGATTATAGGTGACAACACATATTTCAGTTTTGCAGATCACGGTCACATCGCCGAGATGAACCGCGAATATGAGGCGGCGCATAGACAAGATTAGATTCGGTCAATTTTCAGTTCGGCAAGAAAAGCGAGCTTGGACTGTCTATCGTCGAAAGTGATAAACCTGTCTGCTTTCATTGACAGGGCCGAGGCAACATGCAGAATATCCAATGATCTTGCCCCTGTTTCTCGGGTGTGTTGTTTTGACAGATCGAGGGCGTAGCTAAATATTTCGGTCCAATTCAGTTGGGGGCGATAGTATATTCCTTTTCTTTGGTGCTCATCGAATCTTGACAAGATCAGTGCAACCTCCTTTTCTGTGATTTCAGCCCTGAATCGCTTTAAGTAGACAGCATTGTTGAACTCCAGTTCATGAAAACTGGTCAAAGGGATAGCTTCATCGTTGTTCCTAAGCCAATTTGATGCGTCTAGAGAATATTCTTCTCTAAAATAGAGTTTGACGATCACGCTGGTATCAACGTAAAGCACCTAGAATCTACCCTCCCTGCCTTCAATAACTATCTCGCTGGCAGGTTTGCCCTTCAGTTCAACAGCTTCAGCATAGAAGTCAGGCCAGTCGATCTGATTCCTAGGGCCTAACGCTATGATCCTGGCTACTGGTTTTCCTCTTCTTGTAACCGTAATCTCTTCTCCGGCGTTTATGTCTCTGAGCACCCGGGCAAAATTCTTTTGGATTTCACCAACTGTTGCAGTCTTCACACTAACCACCCCCTTGCATTTACGTACATTCTATACGTATTCGGAAATGTGTCAAGACTAAAGCAACCCCGCCCCTCCACACCTCACAAAAATATATTGACTTAGTCCAAGGACTTAGTTTATCATTAGACCAAAAAAATCGGAGGCTTCACATGCCTACAATTGTGAATGTACATCAGGCCAAGACACAGTTCTCGCGGTTGCTTAAACGGGCGCATGGGGGCGAGGTAATAGTGCTCGCCAAGGCGGGAAAACCCTATGCCCGCTTAGTGCCTTTGGAGGAGGCGCAACCCAGGGTGCCCGGAATTGCTGATGGACGGCTGGACGAGACTTTTTTTGAACCACTACCAGAGAGCGAGCTGAAGGTATGGAACCAGTAAAAGAAAAGGCTTCGAGGTTCTTGCTTGATACCCATGTCCTTTTGTGGTGGTTATTTGATGATCCCAAGCTTTCTGGTCCGGCTCATAATGTTATTCAGGCTCCAGATAATACGATTCTAGTTAGCAGCGCTTCCGGGTGGGAGATCGCGACAAAATATCGTTTAGGGAAATTACCTCATGCTGGTGAGGTAGCCCATAATTTACCCCCCTTTCTACGCAAGTCGCGTATAGACGTTTTACCAATTACCATCGAACATGCGCTGGCAGCAGGTGCGCTCTCCGGTCCTCATCGTGATCCCTTTGACCGGATGTTGATCGCTCAAGGACAGATTGAGGGATTGCCCATCGTAACTTCAGACCCTGTGTTTAAGCAATATTCTGTTGAGCTTGTATGGTGAGCATTTTCCCTCTATCACTATGCATAAACCCCATACCCGTTAAGTATGACCGTCATAATCTTCATCGCAGAAAGCCTCCTGCCGGCGATTTCCACGTTGCGTTATGTGGTTATGAGGCCCGGTGCAAAGCATAGTTTTCTATTGGTTCACCCAGTGCCACCCAGTGCCACCTCGACAACCTGAATCAGGTATCGCAAATTCGTCAAGGTTTTGACGCATTGTAATCCCACTCCGGGATAGTTTTTCGTAAGATCCGAGACCTTTGGAAATCCCCCCAGTGCCCCGCCAAATGGGTGGGGTGCCTGAAGCATTTCTGTGCAAATGTGTCACCAATGGCCCGCCGTTTGCATAAACAAGTGGCGTGCAGATGCTTATAAGCTTGACAACGAAGACAGGAGGTGTGCTATGAGTACGCGATACTGCCCCAAATGCTCTAATGAATGGTTTGGCATAATGCGCAAAGGCAACCGATGCCCTGTTTGTGGTTCACCCACACAGCGATCACGGCCCCCAAAAGTCCCCGTGGACGAAAACATTATCCGGCTTTCAGACGCAGGCGCTGAGGTCGGGACCAAGGAGATCAAGCCCATGAAACCGTACTTGTCTGGTGTTGCAGCTCTGGTAATGGCGGTTTGTCTTTTTCAAACATCGATGATTCAGGCTCAGGAGGCTGTTTCTCTGGAAGTCACAGATACCGCGATCTGCGAAGACGTCGTCGATCGGGCGCCAGTAAACGCTGGCACGACTTTCAATGCATCCGTAGGGACGCTTTATTGTTTCACGAGAATAACAGGGGCTCTGGAACCAACCACTGTCACTCATGTCTGGTATTTCGGAGAGATGCAGCGGGCCGGGGTTGCTTTGGCCGTAGGCAGCGCCAATTGGAGAACCAAGAGCTCAAAAATAATCCAGCCTCACGAGTGGGGACCATGGCATGTGGATGTGCTCGGACCTGACGGGGAACTGCTGTCAACGATTCCTTTCGAGATCAAGCCCTAATAGTACGTCCCTGCGACGCAAACAGCTACTCCGCGATGTCTTGTTCTATGATTGTGCCCGGCGCCGGGGCCTTACTTTCTTTGCCGGTCAGGTTGAGTTCTTTTTCCATCCAAAAGACATCGCCCTTTAGGGATTGTATTTGCTGTCGCAATAGAGCCATTCCTGTCCGCTGCTCCTTAAAGAGGCTGTCTAATTGCTCTTTATCTAACCTGTCCTCTGACAGGCGACTGATGTCCAATTCCTGTTTGCGAGCTTCGTTGCGTATCACCTCAATGACTTGAAGGACCTCGGCCAATTCCTTTTTCTGCTTCACCAGGTCGTCTCGGAAGGCCGAAAGCGTAGCGGTCCCTTCGTCGAGCTTTTCCCCCAGCCCCTTTACTGACTTCTCAACAGACGCCTTCTGCACTGCCATCTCTTTTCGCAATGCTGAAAAACCACCGGTGACTTCTGCAGAACGTTTTTTGCCGGTTCGTTCAAACGCCTCTTTGTCAACTTTCGATGTGACAAGTTTTCTAATCTCCCGTTGGTCTTTTTCCAGATTTTCCTGGATGGAAATTGAGGATTTTTCCAGGGTCGATAGCCTATCCGCCAGAGATGCCAGGTTTCCAACCACATCCTCAGACAATGCTTGGACCTGACTTGATCCTGTGCTTTGGAACTGGTTGAGCTTTTCCCTGATGTCCAGATAGGCAAAGACAAAGATCGCGCAAAGAAGACACGGAATCAGTATGAACAGCATGGTCATTCGGTTACTCAGCCTCCGAACATCTGAGCTGCGCTCCAGATCACGCATGTCATCCCTATGAAAGAGATCAGGATCTTCCTCATCCATTTCCAGCTCTTTTTCTAAAGAGATCTGATCTGCTGAATCTTCATCCTTTGGAAACTTATTCACTGTACCTCCTAAGCCGGACAAACCGGGACCTATATACAAATGCCTAAAATGAGCTAAAGTGCCAAAAATGCCTAAAAGTTAATGTATTCTATCAATTTTACATACTTTTTCCAATAGGGGCAAATATTGGATAAGAACGCTTTGTTGTCCATTTCTAAAATTGACTGCGCTGAAAGCGCATTCCTCAACCCTGGCCCAGACCTGTTTTGAAATGCTGAAGATTACAACACCCCAATCTTGAAGTATTAGACCGCCGCATTGTATTGCATACATGTCGCACCAGGGCGGGCTTTAGGCATTTTAGGCATTTCAAACTTTAGGCACTTTCTTGGTTCCAGCTCACCCGGGGTAAGCATCCTGACACAAAATACGTCACCGAACTTATGAAACAGAGCACTTAGCCTGGCTGCACAATTGTGATATCCCGTTTGGGGTATGGGATTTCTATCCCTTCTTTGTCAAAGACCTCCTTAACCTTGTCCGTCATGTAGGATATCGTATCCATCCGTTTTCGGGCATCCATGATCCAGACCCGCAGCTCAAGATCAACCGATGATTCCCCGAATTGCCTTACCACAACCTTGGGCGGGGGCTCCCTCTGGACCCATTCGGCGGTCTTTGCCACGTCCACTATGACGGACTTGGCCTTGTTGATATCTGTATCGTACGAAACACCGATGGGAATTCGGACACGGATATCCGTTGAGATGGTCGTGTAATTTATGATGTCGCGCGTCATTATCTCATTGTTGGGGATGATAACAACAATGTTGTCTGTGGTTTTGATCTTTGTGGCCCGAAGGCCTATATCGATCACGTCTCCCCAGGAAGCTGAGTTTTTCGGCGCAGACCACACTTCAATCCGGTCACCGACCTCAAAGGGCCTGTCCATGATGAGCAAGACTCCTGCTATAAGATTCGACAAGGTATCCTTGGCTGCAAAACCGATTGCTATTCCTGCCACGCCAGCGCCTGCCACAAAAGGAACCACATTGATGCCAAGCACATCAAGGGCCAGCAGGACCGCAACGGCAAATATGATAACGCCCGAGAATTTGTTCAAAAGATCAAAGACGATGTCGTCGACCTTGCTTTCGGTCTTCTTGACGAGGTTCTGTTCAAGATACCTTAGCAAGAGCAGGGTGAAGTCTTTGACCGGCATGGCTAGAACGATAATGAGGGCCGCGTAGAAGATCTTCTCCAACATGGGTATCTTGAATAGACTTACCATATAGATGCCGATGACAAAGACCAGGGTATACCAAACGGCCTTTTGAATAAGGCCGAATATCTCCTCATGATAACGGACAAATTCATATTTTTGCGCCCTTGTTCGAACCCTTTTCAGCACGCGTTTGAAAAGTGCCCAAACCAAGACCGCGCCTAATAACACAAGGACGGCTTTGGCGAGAACAGGCCAAAGAACTGCCCATTTTGAGAGAATACCGGCCCCTAGCTGTTCATAAGCATGTTTTAGATAATCCAAAATCTGCTCTACCTCTGCGGCCAATAACAACAACGGTTGAACCATAACACAACCCCGGGTGTTACTTGTCAGCAAAAAACGCCATCACCCTTTCATTAAATACTCCAGCATATCCCCCGCCGTGTACCCAATGCCGGGCCCCCTTGACAAGCCAGAGTTCTGAGCCCTTAATCCCATCGGCGATCCTCTGGGCATGGCCTGTGTCTGCATATTCGTCTTCGGTTCCCTGAACAACTAAGGCCGGGCATTTTATCTGAGACATCATATTTTCAATGGAAAATGGTTTGAAGTCAACGCTGAGCCATCGATCAAACCAGGCTCTTTGACTGCGAATTTGAGGTGTTTCCTCAAGGGCTTTGCGTTGAATACGGTTCTCAAAGATACCCCTGGTTCGGAGAAGCCCCTCGGATGTCTTTTCATCCACGTATATGTGCCCTCCCGCACAAACCATTGCTCTTGTTCTTTCAGGAAACCGGGCAGCAAAGATCAGGGCTAATGTTCCCCCGTCACTAAATCCACAAAAAAAGATGGGGGCAGCCAACCCAAGAACATCTAAAAAGGCAAGCAGATCTTCTATGTCCTCTTCAAAGAAATTGCATGAAAAGGCATATCGCGGCGTAGAATCTCCATACCCGCGCCTGTTGTAAGCAATCACACGATATCCTGCAGCAAAGTGATCAATACATGTGCCCCACTCCTGTATGTTTCCTGTGCCGCCGTGCAGCAGGATCAACGGCACGCCTTTTCCCTTCTCCACATATTCAAGCATCCCGCTTGGTATCGAAAGCTTTGACATGGGTTGCATCTCTTTTAACTCTTGTAAACGAACTCAGACCAACCGAGACCAATGAAGAAGTGCCTTGTATAAAATGCCTGAAGTTGAGGACGTAAAGACCCAGTCCACCTCTGGTTTCTCGCTCAAGCAAAACTCATCGCCCTCCTTTCTTTTGTTCCTGAGGCATTGAGTCTCGAAGTCTGCGCCATTTTTCGAGTCTTTCTTTGATTATCTTTTCGTAACCTCTGTCTGTGGGTGTGTAAAAAACCTGCCCGCCTAGTTTTTCCGGCAAATACGTTTGTGGCACATAGGCGTCTTGGAAATCGTGGGCATACTTGTACCCTTTGCCGTAGCCAAGATCCTTCATCATTTTTGTAGGCGCGTTTCTGATATGGAGGGGCGCTGGAAGTGATCCTGTCTTGCCAATCCGCTCTTTCACTTTGCCGTAGCCGGCATAAAGGGCGTTGCTTTTTGGAGCCGTGGCAAGATAAACAGCAGCCTGGGCCAGGGCAAGATCTCCCTCGGGGAGGCCAACAAATTGAAAGGCCTGCAAGGCGGAAACGGCTACAGAGAGCGCCCTGGGATCGGCATTTCCCACATCTTCAGAGGCGAATCTTACCATACGGCGAGCAACATAGAGAGGGTCCTCACCTGCAACGAGCATGCGACCCAACCAGTAAAGGGCCGCGTCCGGATCACTCCCGCGCAGACTCTTATGAAAGGCTGAAATAAGGTTGTAGTGCTCTTCGCCGGTCTTATCATAGCGTAGCGCCTTCTTTTGAAGCACAGTCTCCACAACGGCCCGGGTGATTTTTCTCTGACTGACATCTTTTTCCTGAACAAGAGATGCGGCCGACTCGAGGTTATTCAGGGCAACACGGGCGTCGCCGTCGGCTGTCCAGACTATGTGATCAAGGGCGTCTGGCTCAACCCCCAAGGAGAACTCACCCAGGCCATTCTCTTTGTCGCTCAAGGCACGTTTCAGGATGGATGACAGGGCCTCATCTGAAAATGGTTTGAGCAACATGACCCGTGCCCTGGATAGAAGCGGAGCGATCACCTCAAATGACGGGTTTTCCGTAGTGGCCCCTATGAGTGTAATGAGCCCGCTTTCCACATGGGGCAAGAAGGCATCCTGCTGGGCCTTGTTGAATCGATGGAGTTCATCGACAAAGAGTACGGTCTTTTTCTGATGGTAGCGGCGTGACGTTTTCGCCCTCTCGATAACTTCCCGTATCTCTTTAACTCCGGAGAGCACGGCTGAAAACGTCTCAAAGTCGGACTTTGTCTCGCGGGCCATGATCCGGGCAAGAGTTGTCTTGCCGGAGCCGGGTGGCCCCCAGAAAATGACTGAAAACAGCCGGTCTTCCTCAATGGCATGACGAAGCAAACTCTCTTTGCCAAGGAGGTGTTCCTGCCCAACAAAGGTTTCAAGATTCTGGGGCCGCATCCTCTCTGCCAAGGGACGAGCTGTTTTATCTATTTCTTTCGAAGCCTGATCAAAGAGGTTCATTCTTCCACAATCCGCGATATGTCGCCCCATGGACGAGTTGAAACAGTAATCTATCAAGAATCACCCTGTAGGTCCAAGGAATTTGGGAGGAAAGCCTAGGAAGGGAATCATGCCATGAAATTGCATACAGGGAATTCTCAATAATGTTAGACGATTCCAGCTTTTCTGGCTGGCTGGTCGTATCATTCTGGAAAAACCGATTCAGATACTCCCAATTTTTCAACATTTTTACGGTTAGCAAGGCCATCCTGAGCTCACGTGAGCATGGTATTCGCACACGGTAACTGACTGCGTGCGCCTTCTAAAGGATTTGACCAAACAAGCCGATGTATTCAGTGGGCTTCTTGGTGTGGGGTGAGGTGTGTCTCCGAAATGAACTAGTTCGTTCAGATCGAGAATCGTTGCTAATCGAGAACTCTGGAGCGGATAGATTACATGAAAATCCAACGTATCGGAGCTTTGCTGATTGTAATGTGCCTTATTGGCATCAGCGTCGTATCGAGCACCTTAATACGATATGAGAAAAGAAAAAGAACACAGGATGTTGTGAATAAGGGCCATTACCTGGTGACGCTGATCGCCCTTCATTCCATAAGAGATTTTGAAGGCCATAAGCGCACTTTCTTCCTCAGGACGCTTCATGAATATACCTCTTCTGAGGGCCTTGCATACTGTCTCATACACGACCAAGCGGGTCGCCCTTTCGTAGTGTTGGATCCCTACAAGCTAGTATCAGAAATACCCGAAGATATTCAGATGAAATCCCTGTATGCAGCAGCGTTTAATCCACAAACCTATCAGACCGGCAAATCGGGGCAGACAATTTACGAATTCGCCAAACCCATTTTTGAAAATGGAGAGCAGGCCGGCACTGTCAGATTGGGGATGATGCCTGCTGCTGTGTCGCTCTTTTCTGTTGAACACATCGGGCTTCTGGCCACTATTGCTTTTTTTATCTTTGCCATGGTTCCTTTCGTGTACTATGGCATCAAGCTTGCCTTCAAACCCCTTGGCAGCTTAAGCGTGAGAGCTAAAAACATGATTGAAGGATCGGCTTCTGGCGATGTCGGCGTGTCAGAGGAACCGAAAGTCGATGATGTGATTGACAGCTTGGACCGGTCTCTGAACCTGCTCAGAGAGAACTACAAGAAACTAGAAGCAGCCAATATCGAATCAGAGGCCAAGAAGGGCGTCATTGCCTATGAAAAGAAGCAACTCACGAACATACTCGATTCCGTGCAGTACGGTATCGTCATCACCGACCACCAGGACCGTGTCAATCACATCAATGCCTACATGCTTCATCTTCTCAATAAGGAGCGGGATGATGTGATCGATCATCCCTTGGGAGAAGTCATTGAGAACGAGGAGATCCTTACGTTCGTGTCAAATCATGAGGCGGCAAGTCAAAGAACCACCCCCCGCCATATTGAGGTCAGCTTACCGGAGCTTGCCCCAGGTGAGGTGTTTCAGGTGACCGCCTCCTACTTGTCTGATGCTGACGGGTCTGTCATTGGCAAGGTTGTTTCTGCCAAGAACGTAACCAATGAGAAGGCGGCTGAAAGGGCAAAACACGAATTCGTGGCCCACGTAACCCATGAATTGCGCGCTCCTTTGACGACGATCAAGTCGTACAACGAAATGTTAATGGATGGAGAAATCAAAGACGCTGAAACGCAAAAGGAGTTCTATAATACCATCAGCGAGGAAACCGACCGTCTGGCCCACCTCATCGAAGACCTTTTGAATATCTCAAAAATCGAGATGGGAAGCCTGACATTGAACAAAGGACTCGTAAAAACCGATTGGCTTGTCAAGGACTGTATTGCGGCCATAGAGGCCCCAGCCCGGAAGAAACATGTCACTGTTGAAAAACAAGTGCCGGACAACTACCCGACTCTCATGGGAGACAAAGAGCTGCTGAAAGTAGCGGTAATCAATATCCTCGGCAATGCCGTGAAGTACACTCCCGAAAACCGCACCATTACCTTCTCGCTGAAAGAAGAAGACCACACGGTCATCTTTGATGTCATGGATCAGGGGTACGGTATCTCAGAAGAGGATCTCCCTCACATCTTTGAGCAGTTCTATCGGGCCGAAGATCCGCAAATCAGCGACCAAACGGGCAGCGGATTGGGGCTTGCCACCACGTCGGAGATTGTCCAGCTTCACGGCGGGGAGATTGAGGTTCAAAGCGCACTGGGCGAGGGAACTCACTTTAGCATAAGGCTGCCAAAGGAGGAATACCAGCTTGGGAAACAATAAGAGAGTCGTGGTCATTGACGATGATGCCAACATCAGGCGTGTGATGGAACTGAAGTTGAGAAAAGGAGGATACGAGGTGATTACGGCCATGAACGGGGAGGAGGGCCTCAATCTTATTGCGTCTGAACAGCCCGACGCGGTCATCACAGACATCATGATGCCCAAACTGGATGGCCAAAGCCTCTGTGAACAGACCAATCACCTGAAAGAACAAAGGCCTTTTCTCACCATTGTCATGACGAACCGCATATCCCCTGATGACCGCAACTGGGTAAACGAGATGCGAGAGACACAGCTAATGGAAAAACCCTTCAGCCCTTCCAAGGTGCTGGCGCGTATTGACGAGTATTTCTGTGACAAATGATGAAGGACTCTGATCTGTTTCACGGGTTTCTCTCCAGCCTCTCCGGCATCAGCAAATTGGATTTTGAGGTCTGGGATGCCAATGGGGTGTTGTTTTTGTCAGATCCGGACAGGTCTGGCGAGGTTGATTTTGAGGATCGCCGGGCCTTTTCAGCCCACATCATGAACCACGCCTCATACCAGCGCGCATCAGGTCAGGGCCGCCCCCCCATGCTCGGAGCGCCCATCAAATACGGGCAGCAGACCATCGGGGCCCTGATTGCCTGTAAACCAGATTCCATGCCGGAGTCCCGATCAAAAGATGGTACCACGGGAAAGACTCATGATGCCAAAGAGATGGAGACGTTCCTTACTCACCTTGCCAACCTGATGGGGGAGACGTGGGCCAACCAAAAAGATGTGGAAGAAATGGCCGAGGAGCTGTCTCAGAATTTTGAAGACCTGTCGCTGTACGCAAGGATCTCAACCCATCTAAAATCACTGAAGTTTTCCGGGACCATGCTTGGCGCGCTGATTGAAGAGCTTCAGGAAACCCTGAGAGTGGATCTGAGCTTTGTCCAGATGCCTGAGCGACAGGAATACAACGCCATGGTCAGCGCCACAGGGCTTTCGGACAGGATCTCCGATCAAAATGCGTTTGTCGATAATCTTTTGGGACTTATCCCTCGATCCACGCCGTCTCTTGAACAGGATTATTTCATAGTGAATGATTCCGGGACAATCCCGGAATTCAGGGAACTGTGTCCCGAACCATACCGTTTCCTGGCAGTAAAAGTGGGACACGACAGCCACTTTGACGGCTGGCTGGGGTTGGTCTCTTTCAATATGAAAGAGATCTTCAGACAGAGTGAATTAAGGCTCCTGCAATCGATGGCCAAGCAGATTTCCGTTCTCCTGGCGAATATGGATCTGTACCATGAGTTGCAGCATTTTGTCATCAGCATGGTCAAATCACTGGTCTATGCCATCGAGGCCAAGGACGTCTACACCCGTGGTCACTCGGAACGTGTGAACCGTTACGCCATGCTTATGGCAGAGCGGCTTAAGTTAGATAAAACGGAAAAAGAAGTCCTGAACTGGGCATCAATCTTGCATGATATTGGAAAGATTGGGATTCCGGAAAGCGTTTTGAACAAACCGGGGTCTTTGGATGATGAAGAGTTCAGGATCATCAAGGGCCACCCGGAAAAGGGCTACAACATCCTGGAACCGCTTGAACAGATCTCTGAGTCTCTTCCGGGCGTTCTCCATCATCATGAACGTTACGACGGGAGGGGATACCCCCATGGATTGAAAGGAGAAGATATTCCCTTTTTGGCCCGGATCATAGCCGTGGCAGATACCTTTGATGCGATCACATCGAACCGGGCCTATCGATCGAGCAAGTCCCCTGAAGAGGCTTTGGCCATCATGGATCAGGTGGCCGGAACCCAATTGACCCCGGATCTTGTTGAGGTGTTCAAAGAGGTCTTTGAAACGATCTTAAAGCAGGAGTTTGAAACCAGACATGACGGACAGGGTTGTGGAGATAAAGCCATCGAGAGCACACACCGCGCAAGCCGGCGCTAGGACCATTCTAACTCCCGAAGAATCCCTCATCTATCAGACTTCCGAAAAATCCCAGGCCTTGTTCGACGAGGCCATCAACCAGCACAAGACGGAGATTATCCTGGATTGCAAGGCGGTGACATTTGTGGACAGCGCCGGCCTGGAACTTCTGGTCAAACTTGACGAAGATCTGAGAAAACGTGGGGGGATGTTGAAAATTGTCAACCTGAATGCTGTTTCCAAGGACATACTGTACGCGACACGGCTCACCAATGTTCTTCATGTCTATAAGGATATTCACGAAGCCATCAGAAACGGTTTATGAAAACGAGTTTTGTCCCAAAAAGAAAGAGGATCGGGGAGATCCTGGTCAGCCAGGGCCGCATTACGCCTGAACAACTGACCGAGTTGTTGCGTATTCAGAAAAAGACTTCCAAGCGTTTGGGCGATGTCTTGGTGGAAAACAAGATTGTCACCAAAGAGGAATTGACCCAGAGCCTGGGAGAACAGCTCGGGATCCCCCATGTTTGGTTGCGCAAGGGCTTGGTAGATCCCCGGATCATTAACGTGTTGCCCAAAGAGAAAGCCTTGCATCTTCAGGTTATCCCAATGTTTCGGGTAAACAATGTTCTGACACTGGCCACAGCCGACCCATATGCCCTCTTTGTATTTGACGAAGTCGCCAAGGTCACTGGCTTGAGGGTGCAACCGGTGCTCTCCCGCACAGATGATATCATGGAGGCTATCAGGATATACTACGAGGAAGAGGTGAGCATCGACGATCTTGTGGCCGACATTGATGAGGCCGATATCGACCTCGTGCATGTGACGTCAGAGAGGGAAGTTGAAGAGATCGCGGAAATGGCCGAGGGGAGCCCTGTCATTAATTTGACGAACAGGATTCTCCTGAAAGCCATCCGGGACGGGGCAAGCGACATCCACATTGAGCCAGACCGGAGCAAATTCAGAGTGCGGATTCGGATCGACGGCATCCTCTATGAACTTATGTCCCCCAAGGCTGAGATGCACCCGGCCGTGGTCTCCAGGCTCAAGGTCATGGCCAATCTCGATATTGCAGAGCGACGCATACCCCAGGACGGGCGGATACAGGTGAACGCCGACGGCCGGGTTGTTGATACCCGGTTTTCGTCCATGCCTGGCATATACGGCGAAAAGGTTGTCTTGCGTATTCTGGACAAGAGCGAGGCTCTTTTTGACATCAACAAGCTGGGTTTTTGTCCCGACATGCTGGAGCGGTTCAAGTCCCTGCTCATAAAGCCCTATGGCCTTATCATCGTGTGTGGCCCCACCGGCAGTGGCAAGACGACCACCTTATATTCAGCCATAAGCATGCTCAACACAGTGGAAAAGAATATTGTCACCATCGAAGACCCTGTGGAATATCAGTTAGACATGATCAATCAGAACCAGGTCAAAGAGGGGATTGGCCTCACCTTTGACAAGGTCCTGAAACACACCCTGAGACAGGACCCGGATATTATCATGGTGGGCGAGATTCGAGACCGGGAAACCGCAGAGACGGCCATACAGGCATCACTGACCGGACACATGGTTCTGTCCACACTTCATACGAACGATGGCCCTGGCGCTATCACACGGCTGCTTGAGATGGGCATCGAGCCCTACCTTATCTCTTCCTCTCTTCTTGCTTGCCTCGCACAGCGGTTGGTGCGCACGATTTGTCCTGAATGCAAAACAGAATACTATGCTCCCAAGAGCGTTCTGGGCCAACTGGGGGTAGATGAAGATGAGAAGACGAGGCTCTCAAAAGGCAAGGGATGCCCTGCATGCTATGACTCGGGGTTCAAGGGCCGTATAGGTCTTTATGAGCTTTTGGAGGTGGACCAGGAGATTCAACCCTTGATCTTGTCTAATCCCAGCAGTGACCTGCTGAGGAGCTACGTGAAGCAAAGAGGGCACAAGACCTTGAAGGATCTGGGATATCAGAAAGTGCTCGAAGGTGTGACAACTATTGAAGAGGTTGCCAGGGTGACTTTTGTGGAGAACTGAACAGGCAATGGCCATAACCCTTCCCAACAAAGCCTCTCGAAGGCCCGAAAAAAGGCGCGCCGGATCTTTAACCATGCCGCTTCTTTTTGCGAAGCGCTGGCTCGGCATAATCCGAGGGTTTGGCAGGCGAATCAAGTCCGGCGACAGGATCTTTTTCTTGTCTCAGCTCTCCCTGATGCTGGAGATCGGCATGCCCCTTAAGAACGCTCTGGGCGCCATCGGCCAGCAGACAAATGATGCGGGCCTGAAACAGGTGATCGAGACAATACGCCAGGACATTGAGGAGGGGCGTCAACTCTCAGAGGCCATGAGACGCCATCCCTGGCTCTTGAATCAGGTATACGTCAGCATGATTAAGTCCGGGGAGACCGGCGGTTTTCTGAAAGACATCATCGACCGGATTGTAGTGATGCAGGAAAAACGCAGGGCCTTGATTGCTCAGATCCAGTCTGCCATGACCTATCCGGTAGTCCTGTGCGTCCTGGGTGTGCTTGTGGTCGTCTTTGTCCTGGTGGGTGTGCTGCCCAAGTTCGCCCTTTTTTTTGAAGGCAAGGAACATATCCTGCCCTTTACGACCCGGTTTCTCATGACTATGAGCGCCTCCATGCGGGGATACTGGTGGGCTTATCTTGTCGGAGTCACGGGGCTTCTTGTGGGCCTCAAATGTTGGATAGACAGCGAGCCGGGCCGGGCGCTAATGGACCGTATCTGCGTGAGCGCACCCGTCTTGGGCGGACTCTTCAATAAGATCTATACCTGCCAGATGCTTCGAACACTCGGACACTTAATGGAAAGCCAGGTGCCCCTTCTCGAGGCCCTGGATGTGACGCGCGGCACGATCAGGAATCGGCACTTTACTACATTCATCACTGGCATCATGGCCCACGTGGAACAGGGCGGAAAGTTTTCCCAGCCCTTTGGCAGCTATCCTTATGTCATGGACACGGTCAAGGAAATGGTGGCTGTGGGCGAGGAAGCCGGAAGGCTGCCCCGGGTCATGTTACGCCTTGCCGAGTTCTATGACGGGGAGGTGGATAAGGAAATAAAGAAACTCTCTTGCCTGATCGAACCTCTGGGGCTCATCATTATGGGCGGGGTAGTTGGACTGATCGTTTCCTCAGTCATCCTGCCGTTGTTTAATCTGGCACAGGCGTTGCATTAACGTTGAAGAAAGCGGAGTAAAACAGTCTCGGTTACGACAGGGCAAGACACAATGATATCTATTCTCGGGTCTCAACCTTTTTGGGATTTTGTCCGATAAGTCCCAAAGAGACATGCACCGGATGAGTTGTCAACTCTAGAATCAAGAATCAGGAGGGGATGTCATGACAAGGTATTTTCGAGATCAAAAAGGATTTACCCTAATCGAGATGATCATTGTGGTCATCATCATGGGGATACTGGCCGCGGTCATCATTCCGCGTATTTCCATGACCACTGATGACGCCAGGCTAAATACCACCAAGACCGACCTGTCGGCCTTGCGCAGTGGTGTCGAAATCTATTTTGCTCAGCATAATAACGAATACCCGGGCGCCAAAAGTATTACCGGGGGCACACCTGGAGACGCGGCCGCAGCAGCCACAGCATTTTTGCAGCAACTCACGCAGTATACAGAAGCCGATGGCACGGTGTCTGCCACAAAGACTGCTGACGCCAAGTACGGGCCTTACATCAAGGGAGGGGCCTTGCCTGTGAACCCTTACAACGACTCAAGCGCTGTGGTTTGCGATATTACCACTGCGGATATCACAACAAGGGACTGGGACGGAACGGGGACGGCCGGCTGGCATTTCTATACCAAGACGGGTGTTCTGGTAGCCAATGACAGCGCAGCCCATGCCACAGGGCTGTAAAGGTAATTTAGCCTGTTTGACTGCTGAAAGACGCCCGGTCCAGTGCATTGAGCTCGGTTTTACCCTCCTCGATCTGCTTATTGTAGTCGTGATCCTCGGGATATTGGGCGGAATCTTGATCCCTCAATACCATGGGATGATCAGTGAGGCCAGGCTCAACGAGGCCTCTGGCGAGCTTGTGGCCGGGCTCCAGTATGCCGGAAATCTGGCCGTGAGATATCAGAGGCCTTTCGGTCTTCAAGCCAATGTTGCCGGCAATTGGTTCAGGGTCTTTGACAAGCAGTACAAGACAGATCCCACTCCGCACCACGACAGTGTGCCGCCTGTGGACACCAATGGAGTGGTCCTCAACCCCGTGGACAAGAAATGGTACGCAAAAGATTATGACACGATGGAAACTTATGAAGGAGTAAGGATTACGTCCGTTCCGGCCGGCAACGAGATCTGTTTCTATCCCGACGGTCATTGTTCTTCTTCTGATGAGACTTTTATTCTAGCCTACGGTGGAGATCAAAGAACCATAACAGTAAATGGAACCACAGGGCAAATCAGTGTTCAATAATAAAGGCTTCACCCTGGTTGAGATCATCATTGCGGTGGCGCTCCTTGCCATCGCTATTGTTCCCATGGTGAGCGCCTATGGCCCTGCCATCTTTTCCACAAGCACAGAGGAAGAAACAGCCGTCTTCACCAACCAGGCAAGAGGCACGCTCAGCAGGGTGGCGGCCCTGCATTTTGCCACCCTCGACAACAACCAGGGCGATCCCGTGGACCTGGCCACGCTTTTCGGTTCGGCTCCCGAGGCTGCCAAGGAAACCTTTTCTCTTCAGGGAGACGCCTACACGCCCACCGTGGCTATTGCCGATGTTGGCGGTGGAGATGGAGGATTGCTCAAGATCACCGTCACAATGGACAGGGTGAGTCTCAAAACTCTCAAAGCCGAGTACTAGAATTAATGAGAAACGATGAGACCGGCCTTACCCTCCTTGAGCTTCTTATTAGCCTTGCCATCCTGGGCATCATCGCTGTTGGCCTCCAACAGGTCATGAGCACAGCCCTCTCCACCTATGACAGCACAAAGACCGAACAGGATCTCCTCGCCCAGGCCCGCTTTGCCATGGAACGTATGGCGAAGTTTGTGCAAGAAACGGATTCTATCGTAAAACCCGACGACGTGAGCGATGAGGAGACGCTAAAAATCGGCGAGCGCGTGCTTGACACCTACGACAACGCGACCCACGCCTATCGAATAGACGGTGACGGCCTCCTGGACGCAGACAACGATTCAGACAGCCTTGTCAATGAAGGTGGTTCTGATCCCTCTGACTTGATCACCTTTGACCTGGACAAAACAGACACGAGCAACTGGAAACTCCGGGAACAGATGCCGGATTACGCCACCCCGGCGCTCGATGACTTTGTGGCTATGAACGTGATTTGTGAACACGTCACCGCTTTTGGATGTAATCTTATGTCCGCAAACCTGGTTGAAGTCAATTTGCGACTCAATGACGGTAAGAGCGAGGTAAGCCTGAAAACACGTGTCAGAGCCAGATTAATGGATTAGGGAATCCATGAAAGAAAAGGGTTATATACTCCTCGGGATGCTCTTTATGATGCTCTTGATGGCGGTTACGGCCGTGGCCCTGAACCGGCGAGCCGCCGTGCAGGCCAGAATGGCCACCAACCAGACCCTGAGCATTGAGACCTTTCATGATCAGATAGCGGCAGTCGAAGAGGCCGTGTGGCAACTGACCAAGGACCCCTGCTGGCGGACAAGCGTCTCGGGTGAAGCCTATTCCTTTAACGACAAAACATACAATCGCAAGGTCCTGAGTTGTCCCATTGCGGGCTATACGGATGCCATTACCGTGTCGGCCAAGGCGCCTGGCGCAGCAGACTCCGTACGGACTTCCTTTCGATATTACATAGATACTGTGGCAGGCACAGGTGTGGAAGGCTATGGCGGAGACGGAGGACAGGCAACAAGCGCAGAGCTGAAAAAGCCACAAGGTATTGTGGTGGATGCCTCTGGAAATATCTATATTGCTGATACCCAAAATTACTGCATTCGAAAGGTGGACCCTTCAGGGACTATTACCTCTGTCGCGGGCGTGCCGGGGCAAAACGGCTACAGCGGAGACGGCGGACAGGCCACCAGCGCAAAGCTCGATACACCTCAAGGCGTTTTTGTAGATGCTTCGGGAAACATCTATATTGCCGATACCAACAACTGCTGGATTCGGAAGGTGGATGCCCTTACTGGCGTTATCACAAGAGTTGCCGGGAAATTAGACGGGGGGGCACCTAAATGCGGGGGAGACGACCAGGAAGACGGCAGCCCTGCCAACAATGTGATGCTAGAAAAACCTCACGGGGTTTTTGTAGATGCCTCGGGAGACATCTATATTGGTGATACCAATAATTGCTGGATTCGGAAGGTGGATGCATCGAGCGGCGTTATCACGAGAATTGCCGGAAAATCACAGGATGGGGACCCACTCTGCGGCTACTCCGGAGACGGCATGCTGGCCACCAACGCAACGTTGGACAAACCGGGAGGTGTGTTTGTGGATGGCCTCGGAAACATCTATATTGCCGATACCAACAATAACCGGATTCGAAAGGTCGATGCTGCAACATGGCTTATCAGCACAATAGCAGGGAATGGCGCCAGGGGCTACTCAGGAGACGGCGGGCCGGCCATCAGCGCTCAGTTGGATCAACCCGAACAGGTTTTTGTGGATTCTTCGGGAAATATCTTTATCGCCGATACCGGAAATCATGTCATCCGGATTGTGAGCGTCCATGACGATAACATCTACCCCCTGGCAGGAATCGGTGAAAGCGCCGGATATAACGGCGATAACCGGCCGGCTGCCACAGCGAACCTGGATATGCCGAGTGACGTTGCCATGGCTGCCATCCGGGGGGGAAGAAAGATCTATGTGAGCGACACTGAGAATAACCGGATTCGAGTGTTGACCCTCAAACCCGTCAAAGAACTGTAACCCATCATTTCTCGTTTTCCCACTTCACGCCCAAGGCCTCTCGGCTAAGCTTCACCCGCTCCTCTCCCTGCTATGCGGTCGGCTGTTTATTATGGTACGGATATTGCTGCTGACGTACAGGGGATGGAAGTGCCTTTCTATTCGTGTCGATTAGCACGTTTTTTCGACAAGAATGTGGCACATCTGTCAGTAAATTGACGAACGGCGGCAAAGCGTCGGGTCCAGTATTTTGATTGTATGGGAATTTCCGTTTTAAAAGGCATGAAGAGTCACATGTTTAACTTTGGATACACATACCCCATCGGCATTGACATAGACAGCCACAACATATTCGCGGTCCAGCTTAAGGACACCGGCGACGGACTGGCCATCAGGGGATTGGCCCATGCGGAATACGAGGGCTCAGTTGAGAAAGCTTCTGAGACGGACGGCGGCGTGGTCTCCCAACTCAAGGCGATTACAAGAAACAGGGCCTTTCGGAGCAAACGTGTGGTGGTTCACTTGCCGTCACAATACACCCTTGCTTTTCCTATCAATTTTCGTGTTGGCGATGAAGAAAACGTAGAAGAGGCCATCCTGCGGAAATCGGAAAAGCATCTTCCCTTTCCCGTTGAGGAAGCCATGATCGACTATCCGTCCCTTGCGTCTTTGGCTTCGGGCGAGGCCGAAGAGTACAAGGCCACCATCATTGCTACCCAAAGGGATTACATAGAGCAGTCTCTTCTCATGCTGAAGCAGGCCGGACTCACCGTCGAAGCCGTGGATGCCGACATTTCCTCATTGATGCGCCTCCATCGTTATCTCCACAAGGTCCATGCCTATTCCATCATGTTATGCCACATCGGCTACACGCAGACTCTCATTTCCATTGTGACCAAAGACAGGATTCTCGTTCATCGCAACATTGCCTGGGGAATACGAATCCTCCTTGCAAAGCTCCAGGAAAACCTTGAGATCTCCAGACATCAGGCCAGAGCCATCCTCAGGGACTATGGTTTGCTGCATAAGGCCGAGAAAGATCTTAATGGAGATCAGGGCTTGAAGGAAGATGATGTGACGCGGGAGAGTCTCGTGCGAACCATCTTTCAAATCATGACACCGTACCTTGAAGCACTGGTCTATGAATTTCACAATTTGATCGGCTACGTGATCTCAGAAGAGCCGGATGCCGCGGTTCAGGAGCTTTGCGTTTACGGCCAGGCAAACTTCATTCGCGATCTTGATCGTTACCTTGAAAAAACACTCAACATTCCAACGAGATCCGTAAACCCCATGACAGAGATAGCGTTGCCTGAAGACAACATGCTAAGCGACATGTCTGATGGCGCTTCGTTCGGGCTGGCCCTTGGCCTGGCCATGAGAAAGGTCACATGGCTTTAAGAGAAATCAATCTGATGCCGGCCGAAATTCTGCACAGGCAACACCTTCGGCGGCACCTGTGCTTCTGGGCAGGGTGCTTCATTGTTTCACTTACGCTCATTTTCGGGGTCCATCTCTACCAAGCACGGGCCGTCCAAGCCAGAAAGCAAACTGTGACAAAGCTGAAAAAACAGCATATGCAACTCGATGCGAAACTCGAGGAAATCGGACAAATTCAGAAAGAACTAAGCAGGTTAACTGAGCAACAGGCCGTCCTGAACAAGATAACGAGGAATCAGCCATACTCTAGAGTACTTTGGAAGTTGGCAGAGATCATCAATTCAGGGACCTGGCTGACACAGCTCGCCATAGAGCGGGTCACCGACACAAATGATGAACACAATCTGAAACTGACAGGATTTTCCCATTCCAACAAAGACCTGGGCGATTTTCTGAATCGGCTGTCAAATGAGCCTATGTTCATGGATGTAGTCTTGCAGTATGCCCTGGAAGTCAAGGACGCTGGTTCCCGGAAGGGAACGGCTTCTGCATTGACGCTGATTCAGTTTCAGATCGACTGTCATGTTTGAGCGAATATCTCTATGAATCTCAGCATAAAAACACTGGACCGGATTTGCCTTCTTGCCGTTGTCGTGGTTTTTTTCGTATCCGGCTTTTGGGTCGTCAGTCGTGGCGCCAGGCAACTGAGGCAGGTCCGGCAAGAGAATGATTTCCTCGTGAGGAGCATGAAGGACCTGGCCCTGGCAGAAAAGAATCTGCAACGGCTAAACGATGCTATTGCTGAAACAAGAAGAGAAATCAAGGCCTTGAACGAACACATCCCGAATTCGGCAAAGATCGGTGAGTTCTTGAGGCAACTGGATGCCTTAATCAAGGAAAGAGAGATTACCTTGGAATCCTTCCATCCACTACCCGTGGTGAAGAAGAAGCTCTTTACCAGAATTCCGATTCGCCTGACATGCAGGGGGACATTTGTGAACATCTACGATCTCCTCTGCGACCTTGAGACCATGAACCGGTTGGTTGATGTGGAAACGATTGCCATTGCCAACCCCAATAGAGACCCAGAAGGCCGATTTGACATGACCGCCAGCATTTTTGAGCGCCAGGCGTAAACAGGAGAGCTTTGCCCATGTCCGAAAAGATAACTCAACGGCAAAAAATCTACCTGATTGTCGTGTTGTTGATCGTGTTGTCGGTAGTGGTGTACTTTGGTTTTTTTCACAAGAAGCTAAGACATGTTGCAGCTCAGGCACGGTCTGAAGTCAATTTTGCTCCTTTGGACATGCCCAAGATCCAATTACTTCAACCCCTACGCGCCCAGCAGCCCGAACTGCTTGCCAACGCGTCGAAGCGTGCAATTGCCAGGGATATTTTTAGGCCCTTGAAGGCGCACCCAGGACAAGGAGCAATTCGGCTCAACGAGGACGACCCTTTAAAGACTGCAGCATCTCTCAAGCTTAAGGGGACGATTGTGGGCAGAGGCAAACCCATTGCCATCATCAATGATCGATTCGTTCATACGGGCGATTGGATTCGTGGACTTAGAGTGGTTAAGATCGGGAAAAAGAGAGTTCTCCTGGATTCGGGCAGTGAAAAAATAGACCTGGAGATGGTGAAAAATGATTAGGAACAGAAATCTCTTTTTGGGCCTGTTGATAATACTAGAGATGTTCATCGTTCCTGCCTCTGCAATACCGCTGACGGGTTTGAAAGGAATGGATGAAAAGAAATCACAGTATGCTTTGGAGCAAAGCGTGGAGTCGCAGAAGACCATCTCCCCGCCAGAGCTCGACGAACACCAACCCAAGATCGTTATCCAGTCAACGGACAATGTGCTAATGAGCCTCAATTTGCTTGATGTTGATATCCGAGAGGCCCTTTCGGCCATAGCTATGAAGCTGGAAATCAACATAGCGATGGCGACAAACGTGTCCGGAAAAATCTCCGTACACCTTTATGAAGTAACCTTGGACGAAGCCTTGGATGCCGTTACTCTGGCAGGTGGATTTTGTTATCACAAACACAGTGACTATTACTACGTTTTCAGGCCCAAGGGAGATAAGGACCCACAGGCCAAAAGGCTTGAGATGCGCATCTTTGAGCTGAAGTATGCCAAGGTTGAAAAAATTCAGGGGGTGCTGGACGCCATTCCCGGCAAGCGACTGGTCAAACTCCATGAGCCTTCCAAGACCGTTATCGTGGAAGACACTCCCGAAAACATAAAAAAGATCGAGACGATCATAGGTTTCTGGGACAGGATACCCAGACAGGTCATGATTGAAGCCAAGATTCTAAAGGTCACACTGACCGATGAGATGTCCCTTGGGGTGAACTGGGAACAGGTGCTTGGCGATGCCCGCATCGCAACAGGGGGGTTCAGTACAGCGATTACGGCAACTGCCGAGGGAACCTCTCCTGTACCTTCGACAGGAGCAGGCGTATTCGCCAATGTCATTGCAGGCGCAGGAACCCTGCATCAACTCACCGCTGCCCTGAATGCCCTGCAGGCCAAGACTGAAGTGAATACCCTTTCCACCCCAAGGATACTGGCTATCCATGGCAAACCCGCCAAAGTGCAAGTTGGAGGACAACAGGGTTACAGAGTCACTGTCGTGAGCGACGGCATACAGACCGAGACCGTGCAATTCATAGATACAGGGACCATCCTTGATATAACACCCTTTATCGATGATGAAGGCAATGTGCTTCTCGATGTGAAGCCCAGCATCAATTCGGCCACGCTCGACGCCACAGGGATTCCCACGGTGATCTCCACGGCGGTATCCACATGGCTGCTGGCAAAAAGTGGGGAGACGGTTTTTATTGCAGGTTTGATTCAGGATGAGGGAACCAAAACCAGAGGAATGATTCCCTGCATTGGCAATATCCCTGGATTGGGCTGGCTTTTCAGACAAACATCTCGAAGTATCGGAAAGTCGGAACTAATTGTATTGATCACGCCGCATGTCGTGAAAACTGAGCTGGAACGTTTGAATCAGGAAGCCATAGAGAAGACCAACGAAGTGGAAGAAGAACTCAATAGAGAGCCTCTACCACCTTACAAGGAATTTCTTGATTTGCCGTAGGCCTTCATTTTTTTTCTCTCTTTCGAAATATGAGCCGTATGGAAGTCTTGTCCAGCCCCAGGGCTTCTCTAAGTTGGTTTATCATGTATCGTTCATAAGAGAAATGAATACCCTCAGGATAGTTCACAAAGCAGACAAATGTAGGTGGGGCCACAGATGTCTGCGCGCTATAGTAAAACTTCACGCGTCTTCCACGATAGATCGAAGGTTCGTTTTGAGAAACTATAGTCTTAACTATCCTGTTTAGCTGCCCGGTGCTGACCCGCGTAGTATATTGTTCATACACCGTGTCGACCAAGTCAAAGATCTGAAATGTCCGCTGGCCCGTGAGGGCTGAAATTGTCGATACAGGGGCAAAGTTCATGAACTTGAGTCGATCCTTTACCTTTTGCACATATTGCGCGGCCGTTGCGGAATCCTTTTTCACCAAATCCCACTTATTTAAGAGGACAATGCAAGCTCGCCCCCTTTCGCAGGCATATCCTGCAATGCGCACATCCTGGTCGGTAACCCCACTGACCGCATCCATCATGACCAATGCAATATGGCATCGACCCAGGCTTTTTAGGGCTTTGATGATAGAAAACTTTTCAATCTTTTTTTTGACCTGTTTCTTTCTGCGGATTCCGGCCGTATCAATCAGAACGTATTCCTTATTATTCACCTTACAAATGGTGTCAACGGCATCGCGAGTCGTGCCGGGCACTTCACTAACCACAAGGCGCTCATCTCCCAAGAGACGATTGATCAGGGAAGATTTTCCCACATTGGGTCTCCCGATAACTGCCAGCCTGATACGGTCGGAGGCTGTTTCGGGCGCTGTCTGAGGCAAAACAGCGGTCAAGGCATCCATGAAATCCCCCATCCCATATCGGTGTTCGGCAGAGATAGGATAGAGAGGTTCTATGCCGAGAACGGAAAAGTCAGCCATGAGTGATTCATGTCTTGGCTCATCAATCTTGTTGACGCCATAAAAGACAGGTGTGCTTGATTGACGCAGCCGCTGAACAAGGTCCACATCCACCGGGGTTACGCCTTCGCGTCCGTCAAAAAGCATGATGATGGCATCAGCTTCCTCCATTGCCTGCATTATCTGGTATTTGACCAGATGCGCAAATTCTTCTGACTCAAATTCAGAAAAACCTCCGGTATCCACCACAGTGAAGGAAGCCTCGTCCCACTGGGCATCTCCGTAAATCCGGTCCCTGGTAACTCCTGGGAAATCATCCACAAGAGCCTTGCGCGACCGCGTAATGCGGTTAAAGAGCGTTGACTTGCCCACATTGGGTCGCCCTATGATGGCAACAATCGGCTTCACGGGATGTTACAATATCTGAATTCGGCTTGAAGGGCAAGACAGTTTGCTCGTTGATTCGGGACGGTTCTTGCGATATGGAGATGTGACATTAAGTTGTTTCCGGCATTGGAAACCAATTGGCACATGGGCTAAATCTATGGCAGAATTCAGAACACAAAAGGCCTTTTCCGAAGCCATAAGATACGTCTCAGGGGGAGCTACCTGAGCCCAAGCCGTCCTTCTGGCAACCCAGCGGCTTCTGGGTTTAGAAGACAGGAAGATACTAAAGGCAGCTACTGGACTGGGTGGTGGTATCGGACACGAGGGAGATACCTGCGGCGCCCTTACCGGAGGGGTCTTATCTTTGGGTTCATATCACCGGGATAATGACTGCAACCGCCTGTGGCCTGACTGTATTGAGTATTACCGAAGATTCAACACACGCTTTGGTAGCAGCAAATGCAGGGATATTACCGGCATAAAATTTAAGGAAGGCTATGACATCAGGCGGTTTTTGCTGAAAGGAATGAAATGCCTCAGAGTTGTCTACACCTCAATAGAATCTGTGTTTGACATTATTGAAATGCCTGAGAGGAGATCCCCTTCAGAAGGTACATATCGGGTAAGGCCTCCTTTTGACGCAAAGAAGTTTCATTGTGCCGGCACTGTCCTGTCACACATTGAATCCCGGCTCAACCTTAATCTAAGTCCCATTTCAAGAATTGCCCGGGGATTTTCCGGGGGTATCGCATTCCAGGGCGATATTTGTGGTGCTTTCATGGGTGGAGTCTTGGCGCTGGGCATGGTGTATGGAACGGATCTACGGAGGACACAGCACAGCAGGCTCTTTAGAGCAGGGCTGGTGGCCATGAAAGAAGGAAGCAGGGTTTTTCAAAATGAGCATCTTCATCCGTCTTTTAAGACCAGCCTGCGTGTGGGCAGGCTCTACAAGAAATTCGTATCGCAATTTGGCAGCGCGGATTGTGTTGATATTTTGGGTAAAGCTTCCCGGTCGAAAAACATGGACTTTTGTGAAGAACTTGCCCGGAGTACCGCTCAATCAGCATTGGATTTCATAGATATTTAGGAGATTGCTTATGGCGGGGAACGCCGAAACACCAGACCAGGATACGTACCCCATATCCTTCACAAGGATTATGGCCGTATTTATGGCCTTGCTTTTTCCATCCGTCAACAGGCTGTTTGGGAAAAAGGGGATTAAGGCTATCCAATTGGTTATGTATCAAATAGGCGTTGATCGAGCCCTCATCCTGAAAGAGGCTTTAGGCACTGACGTAGACGATGCCCGGAGTCTAGGCCGTATCCTGGATTTCGATGATGGCCTTGGCGGTGTGAAGGGCGTCTGGACCATGGAGACCAAGGGGAAAGCCATTAAGGTCGTGAGCACATGCCCCATGGCCCATATATTAGCGCGCTGTCCTGCAATATGCAGGACCATTATTGCTGCCATGGAGGCAGGCACCTTCCATCGTTTGAATCCTAATATCAATGTTCCAGAAATTCCCAGACTGATTTCTGAAGGTAGTGATTGCTGCGTGGGAACCATTGAACTCTCTTACCTTGATAAACACACGGCATGCGAGATATCCCCTGAGGCCACCGGGACCAGCAACCATCCCCCTACTCCAGCTATCCCAGGATTAAACAAAAAACTGGCTTTCCAGGCACTCAAAAGTCTCGGCACGGCATTCATGAAGTTACTAAGATATGGAACAAAACAAAAAATGGCCTGGTATGATTTTTTCAAATATCGGGAAGATTAGGAACATCCGTCTTGTCTCCACAATGTTTACTTTGAGGCAGCCAGGTGAAAGTGTCAGAAAGAGACATAAAAGAAGATATCAGAAAGGCTGTTTATGATCTTATTTGGCAGACCGCCCATCTCTACAAGGATGCGCCCGGTGGAAAGCTTGCGTGTCCACAACGTTCTAAATTGGAAAGATACGTGGAGACCAAGATTATGGCCTTTGATTTCATGTTAGACAACGCAAACAAGGAAGCTGAATTCAAGGAAATCATTGAGAACTTCTTGACGGATTTGGAAGACAATTTTCATTCGTTTGTATATGAGGGGAGAAAGCACCTTTCGTTTTATCAAGAGAGAAAAAGGGATTGCCTTGGGGTAATATCAAGATACATCCATGACTGAATTTGGCCAAAATGACTACTCTTGCCTCATGAGGTTTTCCACCTCATTGACCAGCTTGGCCATAATTTTCCCCGCCCTTCCTTGAAGAAAGATATCCGTAACCGATGACGTGAGAAGGGTCGGCTCCACATTGATCTCGATGATGCTGGCGCCAGCCTTCTTGGCCACCCCAGGAATAGTATTGGCAGGCGCTACCTGGGCAGACGTGCCAATGACCAGAAGTGATCCACAGGAGGAAGCAAGATCATAGGACTCATCAAGTGTGCGAGGAGGGATGGCCTCTCCAAAGAAAATGACATCCGGCTTGAGTACTTTGCCGCAAGCACATGTGGGGGGCGCCTGGTCGCCGATTTCATCCAGTCCGTATTGACGCTTGCACCAGAGGCAGGAAAGTGTCTTGGAGTTCCCGTGGTATTCAATGACGCGGGTGGAACCGCCTTCTTGATGGAGGTTGTCGATGTTCTGGGTGATAACGGTATGAAGGAGTCCGATCTGCTCGAGCCGGCCCAACCCTTTGTGGGCGGGGTTTGGCTTTGCCCGCCTGACCACATCCTCCATCTCCGCGAGCATTTGCCAGACCTTTTCCGGATTGGCCCGGAAAGCCGAGATGGTGGCGTATTCCATGAAATCGTAGCGCTCCCAAAGCCCGCCGGCGCTTCTGAAATCCGGTATGCCCGATTCAACGGAAATGCCCGCACCCGTCAGGGCCAGGTTCAGCTGCGACTGGCATAGGATCTCTGCTGCCCTTCTGATCTCACCTTGTAGGTTTGTGGAAATACTCTCACGTATCATTTCAGGATGTTGAATGACAAATTGATAGGCGTCTAACATACACGCTTACCTTCAGCCAGTTCCCCGAGCGGGAGGCAAAAAAATATATTGCCCCGCAAGTCCGCTCATGTTAAAAATCACTTTTTTTGACAGAATATTTCAATTCAAATCTTCTTACAGAGGACAGACTGCGATGTCAAGCCATGTCCAACCGCCTTCGCCAGCGACCGATTTCGAGACCCCGCACGATCTCGTCAAAGAGATCATTTACGAAATCCGTAGACTTTTGCAGGCGAGAGAACTCTACACCAAGGAGCTGAACAAGAAATATCAAGTGAGCGCCCCACAACTCAACTGCCTGCTTGCCCTTTACGAAAACGGCCCTTTGCCTCCTTCGCAAATCGCCAAGTACATTATGGTAAAGTCCAGCACGGTCACCGGCATCATTGACCGTCTGGAACAAAAAGGGCTCGTGATAAGATTAAGGAAGTCCCCGGATCGCCGTGTGATTACTATAGAGCTCACAGAGGCCGGGAAGAGGCTCGCCGATAACGCCCCACCCCCTATCCAACAGAAGATCATAGATGGGCTTAAGAGGCTCCCCCAAGGCGAAATAGAGGAGATCGTTCGGGGCCTCACAAAGCTCACCCACATGCTCGAAGTTCAGGATTTGGAAGTCGAGTAGTCCCCACTGGATTCCCTGATAAATATTGGAAAATCCGAACACTGATCAAGAAACTACCTTTCATTAATTCAACTGGTTATCTCGTCAAATGACCTAGCCACGAGTTGTGCCTTGACAAACTAGAGTTCCTTTGGTATACGGTTTCAACTGAAATGTTTTGATTTAATACTATAGTATAATAATTTATCATAATAAGAATAATGCCAGTACAAGATTTCTCCCTGGCCCAGACCCTGGCCCAGACCGGGTTTTTCTCTCTGTGACATGGTCCAGCTTCTGTCGCGCCCCTGGCCCAGACCGGGATGATGAAAGACTGCGGTCCCTCTTTTCCTGTCGCGCCAGGGCGGGCAGGGCGGGCCGGGTTTTTCTCTCCTGGGCACTGTCCAACTTCTGTCGCGCCAGGGCGGGCAGGGCGGGCCGGGCGGGCGCTTCGCTCGAAATGACAAATTGAAAACGTTTTTGTGAAACACTCTACTAATCCGAGGGAAAACAATGGGACCCATGGTGATTAATCCAAGCGTACAACGATACGAATTGTCCAGGCTTTTTGGTGGTGCGGGGCGTCAGAACTTTTCGCGGTCCCTCAACGCAAAACTGGAGTGCTGCGAGGAAACATTAGATAGGCTGCTCGAACCACGCTTGCACTATCGAATCGACAAAATTGATAACGTTGGCAGTGGATCTGTTTCTATCCAAGGGGGCACAACCTTTAGAAGCCGAAAGCTTTCACGAGCGCTCAGAGATTCGGATGAAATCATCTGCTTTGTAGCCACGTTAGGAAGCCGGATTGAAGACGAGATTGTAGGGCTCATGGCCGCAAATTGCCTCTCCCAGGCCTATGTTCTGGATGCCATGGGCTCCGTAGCTGTCGAGAATATTGTTGAACAGTTTCACGAACGTAAGAAAGCCAAATTCGCCACGGAAAGCAAGTCGACCACCCTGCGCTTCAGTCCTGGTTATTGCGATTGGCCTCTGACAGATCAGAAAAAGCTCTTCGGCCTATTCGATTCAGAGTTTACCGGGGTTGAGCTGCTCGATTCCTGCCTTATGCTGCCACGCAAGTCGATTTCAGGTCTCTTCGGAATATCGCACACTGAGCCTCCCCAAAACTCCCCCCCTTACAATCCCTGCCTGGACTGTAAAAAAACAGATTGCATAGCAAGAAGGACACAGGAAATAGCGGGGCCACAAAAGCCGTTTTGAACCGAGCAGTGAAGGACAGATGATGAAAGTGAGAAAAGGGTTGCCTGGGGGGCATTACAAGCCTCTGACCGGTGAAGACATTCAAAAAATACATGAAACAAGCCTCAAGGTCTTTGCCGAGGTCGGCGTGCAGGTGAACTCCTCTGCGGCCAGAGATCTCTTCCTCGCTGCAGGAGCCGACGTAGATGAAAACAGCCACGTGGTCAAGGTCGCTCCGAGTCTGGTGGAGGAACTGATCCACAAAGCCCCCCCTATTATTTGTCTTTGCGGCCGTGCGCAAAGCAGGGATCTCGACTGCGAGATCGGCGGCAAGAATGTATATTTGGGCACTGGGGGCACTGCCTTGAACGTACAGGAGCCCGGAGCTCAGGATTCCCGGAGAGCAATCCTTGAAGATGTAGTGAACATGGCCCGCCTTGTGGAGGCCCTGGATAACATCCATTTCTACATGCTTAACGTGTACCCCAGTGATCTCCCTGTGGAGGATGTGGACGTAAATCGCTTTGGCGCAGCGTTGAACCACACCCAAAAACACGTGATGGGCGGAGTCTATACAATAGAAGGAGTTAGAGACGTCATCAAGATGGCGGAAATCATCGCGGGCTCTGCCCGGAAACTGAGAGAGCGGCCCTTTATCTCCATGGTGACCTGCGTCATCAGCCCCTTTGTGCTGGATGATAGCTATGCCCAACTCACAATGGAGGCGGCTCGCAACCGAATCCCGGTGGTGGTGCCAACAGAACCCCTTTGCGGCGCAACAGCGCCCATTACTCTGGCCGGCAACCTTGTGGTGCAAAACGTGGACACCCTTGCAGGCGTCATGCTGGCCCAGCTTGCCAATCCCGGCGCCCCCACCCTGTACGGCTCTATCTCTTCCATCACCGACCTTCGCGACATGAAGTACCTTTCGGGCGCTGTGGAGATGGGATTGATGAACGCCGCTGCCGCCCAAATGGCCCAGTTCTACCTGCTTCCCCATTATGTGACGGCAGGTATGTCCGATTCCAAGGTGAACGATGCACAGGCAGGATACGAGTCAGCCATTACCAGCCTGATGGTTGCTTTAGCGGGAGGCAATTTCATCCATGACGCGGCAGGGTTTCTCGAGTTTTGCATGACGGCCTCGTACGACAAGCTGGTTATCGACAACGAAATCATCGGCATGATCATGCGGGCCGTGGAAGGCATCCAGGTCAATGAGGAGACGCTGGCCTTCGATTTGATCAAGAAGACAGGGCCGGGAGGGCATTTTGTCTCTGCGCGCCACACGCGCCGGCACATGCGCTCTGAGCAATACGTTCCGCAACTAAGCGATCGCGAACAACGAGCCAAATGGCAGGCCGCCGGGGCAAACGACGCTAAGGCTCGGGCCTGCGAAAAAGTCAAAGAGATTTTGAACAAGCCGAGGCAATCGGCTATTCCGTCAGAAGCAAGAAAACGGATAAGGAAAGAAATCCCGGGATTGAGATCCTTTGTTATGGATTAGACCTTGAGGAACCATCGGTGATCATCATTGGAGAAAAAATCAATGCCAGTCTGGCCGGCATCAAAGCCATCGTACTGGAACGGGATAGGGCCCGACTCTTAGAACTGGCAAGAACTCAGGCTACTGCGGGAAGCGACTTCATTGATGTGAACGTGGGCACGGGGGTGGGATCCCGCGAGGACGAAATGTGCTCCATGCAATGGGCCATTGAGGCGATCCAAGAAGAAGTAAAAACACCTCTTTGCATTGACAGCGCGGATCCTGCAGTGCTGGAGGCAGGACTCAGGGCACGAAATGGAAGGCCGAGCCTTATTAATTCGGCCAAGGCGGAGGAAAAGAATTTGGAACAGGTATTGCCCTTAGCGCGCCGGCACCACGCACCGATAGTCGGCCTGGCGATGGACGAGGCCGGCATCGCAAGGACTGTTGAGGGGCGTCTCCGCGCCTGCGAAAAGATCGCAGCCGCTTGTGAAAAGCACGGGGTCTCCTCCGAGACATTATACTTGGATCCGCTGGTCATACCCGTCAGCACGGACATCAAACAGGGCTTGGTGACGCTCAATACCATTTTCGAGATCAAGAAGCGGTTGCCTGCCGTCAAGACGGTCATAGGCCTTTCCAATGTCTCATATGGCCTGCCTGGCCGAACCGGGCTTAACGCAGCTTTTTTGCATATGGCCATTTACGCCGGCCTGGATGCGGCTATTACGGACCCATTGGACAAGGCCTTGATGGGCGCCGTCAAGACAGGCGAGGCGTTGGTGGGCAAAGATCGGCATTGCCGACGCTACACCAGAGCGTTTCGAGGTGGTTAGGAGTCCGCATCAAGCGGAGTCGACTGGTTGAGTCATTAAACATTTGAGTATTTTCCTACTTGACCACTTGACTACTCGACTAAAGTCGCAAGAAGTTTCTATCTATATCGGACAACGAAACGGAGGAACCAGTGACAGGACCATACAGGGAAGGCATCCTTGTCAAACCATACGAACGGCTGAACTTAGAGCAGGTAAAGTGGCTCGACGAGGCTTCTCTGAGCATCTTGGAGGAGCCGGGCATATGGTGTTACAGCGAAAGGGCTGCGAAGCTATTCAAGGCTCATGGAGCCAGGGTTCGGGAAGAAAAAGGGGCAAGTTCAGCCTGCTGGCATGTGAGCTTGCCACGCGGACTCGTCAGGGAAGCAGTCTCTAAAGCCCCCTCCAGCTTCATCTTGGGAGCACGCAAACCGGAAAACCGTTTGCTCCTGGATGCCGAGGTCCCCCGTGTTTACTTTGGGTCTGGCTCCGAGGCCAATGTTTGGATCGATGTTCAGATGGAACAGTTCGTGAGTACCAACGACTCGCAGGCGAAGATCAGGATTCCCCGGTTCAGGGAGCTTCGGGGTAATTCAGCCCTCCTTTGCCGCGCTGCCAGGCTATGCGAACGGTTAGAACATCTGGACTTCTTTATCCGGCCATTGAACATTCAAGACCCGGGTGTGAACTCAGATAACCACGATGTGAACAAGTTTTTCGCAAGTCTAAATAACATTACCAAGCATATGCAGGCAGGCCTGACCAAGGTGGAAAGACTCAAGGACGTGGTTCGCATGGGAGAGATTATTGCAGGCGGTCGTGAGGCACTGAGAAAAAATCCCATCATCTCCTTTATCACTTGCGTATTTAAAAGCCCCCTGCAGATCGTAGATCAAACCGCCGAGAAGACCTTTGCCATCGTGGAGAGCGGCCTTCCTCTGGTCATTTCCTCCTCACCGCAGGGAGGCTCCTCAGCTCCCATCCAAGAAGCAGGAATGGTGGCCCAGATCAACGCTGAGATCCTGGCCGGTATCAGCCTGACCCAGCTGATCAAAGAAGGGGCGCCAGTGCTCTACGGGAGCGTTCCCGTGCGGGCCAGGTTGGATGACCTTCATGATCTGTATGGGTGCCCAGAGTTCAACCAGTATAACATCGATTGCGTTCAACTAGCCCGCTTTTATAAAATTCCCTGCTATTCCACAGCAGGTGTGGGAGACGCCAAGGTCCCGGGTATGCAGGCTACGTTCGAGAAACTCTTCACCCATCTCTATATGGCCATGAGCGGTGGGCAGTACATTCACTACGCCTTCGGCCTTCTGGACCGCACTAACAGCTTTTGCCCGGTCCAGGCAGTGCTCGACAACGAGCAGATAGGAAAGATCAAACACTGTCTCAGAGAGCCTAAAGTGGATCCTCCCATAATGGAGGATATGCTTAGAATTGTGAAAAAGGTTATGGCGTCCCCTCACCGATTGTTTGCACGCCATGCCCGAAAAGCCATGCATGCCGGTGACGTTTCGAGCCCTTACAGGTTCGAGGCCAAGGGGTTGGAGGATAAAGCCTTGGAGAATGCCCTGGATTATATGAGCCAATTGGAAAGGGAGCCTGCACAACATCTGGATCAAGCCACGGTGGATCGAATCTTTGATGAGATCCCGGGTCTTCTGCCGGGACTCAAACAGGCTGCCGAATCAGGGAAAGATATAGAGTTTCAGAGAGGAGAACTCAGTGATGGACAAGGCACTTCTGGAAAAGATCGCATTTAATGTCATACAGGGTCGTGTAGAGGCAGAGGATGAGGGGTTCGACGAGGGCTTGGAGGGGCAACCCGCAGTGTTAGAATTGGTCAAAGAGGGCCTTCAGAATGGTGTCGATCCCAAATCCATTGTTTTGGAGGCCCTGAGCGAGTCCATGGAGATGGTCGGAGAAAAATTCGAGCGAGGAGAGTATCTGATCCCGGACATGCTGGCTTCAGCCGAGTGTGTGGGAGTGGCCATGGATCTCCTGAGCCCCCACCTGATCAAGGCAGGTATAAAGACTAAAGGTAAATTCGTCATCGGCACTGTAGCAGGCGACCTCCACGACATCGGCAAGAACATCGTATCCATCATGCTCAAGGGCGCAGGCTATGAGGTGATTGACCTGGGGGCTGACGTTCCCACTAGTCGGATTGTGGAGACGGTGAAGGAGCATCAGGCGCCTTACCTGGGGCTTTCGGCGCTTCTGACCACCACTATGCGGGTGATGGGAGACGTGGTTGAGAAGCTCAAGGAGGAGGGTCTTCGCGACAGGGTGAAGGTACTCATTGGTGGCGCTCCCACATCCCAAGAGTATGCCAATCAAATAGGCGCCGATGCCCATTGCAAGGACGCCTTCGAGGCCATTGGTCTCCTAAAGACTATGGCATCTTAGAATCATATAGTTTTTCAGATTTTCGGATTTGTTTTGGATTTGCGACTCACGCCTTGAAAACACTACAGATTTGCGGCTGATGCCTTGAGAACATCACGAGCTTCAGGTTTTCCGGCTTGTCCGGGTTAGGTAGAGAGGGATAGCCAATGGCAGAAAAAACGGCCTACTCGCAGGCTGCAAGTACAGGACAATATGATAAATCTACGGGCCTTCTAGGAAAATATGACAACGTTAGAAGATTTTGGGAAGACCAGGTGACAGGTATCTTTTTGCGGCCGGCTCTAAATGAACTTGTGGAACGAAAAAGGCGACGACTGGAGCGGATTCGTGTCCTGGACCTGGGCTGCGGCAGCGGTGACGGCTATGAACTACTCACCGGTGTAACCATTAGAGATCCGGGCATCTATGAATACATCACAGCCACCCTCACTCCAGACATGATCAAAGAATATGTGGGGTTAGACATCAACCAGGATCTACTGAAACAGGCAGAGACACATTACGGTCACATTCCCAAGGTACGATTCATCCGCGACGACATGTCAGAGGGTCTACCTGCTTCCATCATGGATGAAGAGCCCTTTGATGTCTATTTTTCATCCTTTGGCACCCTGTCCCATTTTGATCACCCTCAAACCCTAAAACTCATTGCCGACATTTGGAGCCACGCACCTGACGGGGCCCTCTTTATAGGGGATTGGCTGGGTCGATACTCCTACGAATGGCAGGACTTATGGCACCAGCCAGTTGGTGAGGAATACTTCATGGACTACCGGATATCGTACATCTACCCTGAGGAAGAACGTGACAACGCGGAGGTGGCCGTTTTCCCACTTCGACTTGTCACACAAGACGAGGTCGTGGCCATGATAGACGAGGCAGAAAAGGTCCGTGGTACGAGGATCAAGCCGATCAGCTTCTTCGACCGCTCCATCTTGATTGGCAGGCACATGGATACGGGAGACTACAACAGCAACTGTCCAAAGCTGCGAGGGGCAGTAAACTCCCTTTTCGAGGGTTACGTACGCACGGACTTGGAGACCCTTCTCGTGGACTACGCGCCCCGGACCGGCTTTGATCACCTTAATAACTTTTTTGAGATGCTCTTTATATGTTCCAATACACTGGTCAAGCATACGATCAATGTGCTGAGCGAGTATGACTCAGAAGCGGGTGCATTACATGGAATTTCTGATCCACTTCCCTTCTACCCCGGTCCCCTCAAGGAGGCGATGCAAACGATGCGGAGGGTGATCGAGGGTGTGGGGTGGCTCAGATGGGGCGACGTCCGCGCCAATGTCATTGAACCACATCTCGGGTATTCGCTCCGCAAGCTGGAGATGGACCTGCAGCCCGGAATCGGGGTCGGGCACGGTCTTGTGGGAATATTCGAGATTCAAAAATAATACGTTCGTAAAAAGTCTCTACAATTTGTCATTTCGAGCGAAGCGAAAAAGCTTGTCCGTTTAACATGGTGAAAGTATAAGATTTCTCTCCGCTAAAAGCGGAATCGAAATGCCATATTCATTGGATTCGACTTTTTACGGATTCATCAAAAATAAGACAGCTACGGAGGCTTAATGTGAGCGGACTGGTGACAGCATACGGTAAGCCGGGTCAAGGCGAAGTGAAGGCCATGTTAGAAAAAATTAGGCATCGGGGGCCGTATCTTTCTGGGACCTTTGAAAACGATCGAATCATCATGGCACAGAATTACCTTGAAGCAGATGGCGCCACAGCCGCAAGAGACATCAAGATTCCAGTATCCAGCTCCTATAACCCAAACCTGAGAATTTGCTACGACGGGCAGGTGGGGAATTGGGACGAGATCGCTCTCTCCCATGGGATCTCGGACGGCCCATTCAGGGAGGAACGGCTCTTACTCGATCTATATCGGCACTACGGCGCGGGTATGCTCCAGTATCTAAATGATGCTATCTTTGCCTTCGTGATCTCCGACGGGGACGAAGTCTTTGCGGCCAGGGACTTATTGGGCATAAAGCCCCTGTTCTGCGGCCGGGAAGACCACACCCGATATTTGGCCTCCGAACTCAAGAGTATCATCGAGGTTACAGGAGATGTCTATGAGTTCCCGCCTGGGCATTACATGGATCGACACGGCCGTTTGACGCCATTCGCACAATTGCCCCAGTCCCAGCCAGAGGTCCTCCATGACGACCTGGAAAAAATGGCCAACGATATCAGGGTAATGATCCGACAGAGCCTCCGCAAGCGGGTGGATTTCCGCTTGCCGACCGGCAGCCTACTCAGCGGAGGGATTGATAGCAGCGTGATCACCTTATTGGCCAGCGAGACATACAAGGAGAAGTATGGAAAAGATGCGCGGTTGAAGACGTTTGCCCTGGGTGTAGGAGAGAGCACCGATATCCGGAACGCACGGACCATGGCCACCCATATCGACTCAGACCATCATGAGGTTATTGTGGACCTGAATAAGGCTCTGGGGGTGGTACCCGAGGTTGTCTACTATCTTGAATCCTTTGATCCCTCACTGGTCAGAAGTGCGGTGTCCAATTTCCTCATCTCCAGATACGCCAAGAAACAGGGTATCCAGGTGCTTCTTTCCGGTGAAGGCGGTGATGAGGTCTTTTGCGGGTACACGTACCTTAAGAATTTTCCACTCGAAGAGTTGTTCGCCCGGCAGATGGAATGCATCGGGTTCTTGCACAACAACGGGGCATTGCGGCTGGATCGGATGAACCAATGCAACAGCCTACGAGTGGTGGCTCCTCTGATATCAGGAGAATTGCTCAATTATTCGTTTGCTATCCCGCCTGAATTCAAACAGAAACCCCAAGGAGAGGAAAAGAGCGAGAAGTGGATCTTTAGAAAGGCCTATGAATGGCTGCTGCCTGAAAGCGTGGTCTGGCGGCTCAAACAGGAATTTTCCCAGGGATCTGGCACCGCCAGCCTGCTCCCGGCCTATTTTGAAGAAGCCATCACCGATGGAGAGCTGGCTGATGCCCAAGCTGAGTACCCAATCGTTCGCAGCAAGGAGGAACTTTACTATTTCCGCATCTTCACCGAACACTTTGGTGCGGGTCGCGCAGCGGAAACGGTTGGCCAGTGGATCTCATTATGAAGTACCTGTGAGGAATGGTCTCTCCCTATCCTTTGTTGCCGATGAGTTTCTTCTTATCCTTCCTCCGTCTCAATGCTCAGTCAATCCACGGGACATCGGCGCGGAAAACGAAAATCGTTTTACGACCAACGAGACCCACAGTAAAGCTTGAAGCTCGATTCATCGTTCTGTAACAGTATGTGCTTTACGAGAGCAAAGAGGAATAAGGGCAGAGCGAATGTGCGGCAAAATGGTAGCAGAGCAGGAATGGAATGGGGCCGCTGGTAAACAATGAAATTAACAAAGGAAAGCGTAAGGGCGAAATAGATCCCATGCCAAGACAAGCCCGCCTTGACGCACCCGGTGTCCTGCACCACATCATGATCCGTGGAATCGAGCGTCGAAAGATATTCATAAGGGTAAGCAGCAACGAAAAGTGAAGGCAAGGAGCCTTTTCTCCTGTTGGCCTGCCTGTGCCGGCACGGCAGACAGGGCAGTCAGTGATTTGGGGATGTCGCTTAGAGAACCCTAACGTTGCAAAAGCCGAGGATGCTGTAGATCCAAGGCGTCACACATGAGGCTGTAGTAAACTACGCCGAACCCTTGACCCGCCTGCCAAAGTAATGTACGGCGGCCAGGCAACGCAGGAGATGCAGTATCATCGGCTTTCCCCAAGGGTAAACAACATGGCAGGTTTTTCGCTTTTCATGGATGTCACTGTCGGTGGATTTCTGAAAAATGCATCATGAATGCTCAACCAAATCTTATTCTTGGTTTTTTTCTTCTGTTGCCATGTTGTTTATGCAACATTAGGGAGAACTGGCCGGGCGGTGGGAAATAAGCCCCCCTGGCGTGGGGTTCGCGGTCGAAAGGGGAGAAACCATTGCCCGCGAAAATGGGTTGCAATTAATCGAATAAATTTTTGTTACTTTTTTACCAGCGTCCCCATTCTCCTGCGCCGTCTCCCGCCCGTGGGTTGTTCGGAGAACTCGGTAGATGAGAAATAGCCTGTTACTCTTTGCAATACTTGACGAAAACTTGGCTCCTTGGTAGCCTCCTTCGAGATTCCACTCTGACGCGCCAACCTCACACAGTGGCGGTCACACTTCTGGCGTGGAAAAGGGGCAAGTCTGGTGCGGTGCCAAAATCGACGTTTGCCTTTCTTGTACTAATTTCTCGAGCAAGTCTGCCGTGAGGACGACCAGTTTACAGTGCAGGTACTGGAAGGATTCCAACTATGACCACACCTCTCAAAGACAAATATGAACTTGAAGTCATCCCCATCGCTATAGGCGGCAAAAAGCTTGATCTTTTTGGGTTAGCGAACTGGGACGTGTT
>Ga0209986_10000426_pt1 | contig 40003 bp, 31 predicted proteins | sample BlataG_FD_183168 | JGI IMG/M metagenome (GOLD analysis project Ga0209986, IMG submission 183168) | Deep subsurface microbial communities from Black Sea to uncover new lineages of life (NeLLi) - Black_00105 metaG (SPAdes) (version 2) | ecosystem: Environmental > Aquatic > Marine > Oceanic >... | reverse complement strand
CTGATTACGGTATTTACGCTGGTGGTGATCTCTCCGGGACGGTCGTCCAAGGGAACGTGATAGAACGCCATCTAAACGGCGGTGTCTTTCTGACTGCTGGCCAGGGAATCGGAATTCTTGGCAATACCATCGATGACAACGGTGAATACGGTGTCTACGGCACCGGTGACTTGACCGGTTCCGTGGTGCAGGGCAACTCAATTTCCAACCAGTCGGACGGCGTGTTCGTCAATGAGGGCCAGGGCCTGACAGTTGGAAGTCCGCTGGGCACCACTACAAGCGATCCGCTTGGGAACACGATTACGAAGAACACGAACGCGGGTGTTGTGGTCTATGGCTCCAGTGCCGATAACGTCATCATCCTGTCGAATCAGATTTTTGAAAATGACCAGAGTGGTATCAGCCTTGCCGCTGGCGGAAATTCGCGGGCGGTTACCCCGACGCTTGCTTCAGCAAGCACGACCAACGTTTCTGGTTCGATGAGTGGCACGAACGGCCAGGTCTTCCGAGTTCAGTACTTCAAGAGTTCCGATGCAGTGACCACAAGTAGTCGCACCGCACAGGGCCAGGAGCTGATTGGTTGGGAGGACGTCACCATTGCTGGCAGCTCGGCAACACTCAGCCAGGACATAAGTTCGGCAGGTGTGATTGTGACCGACTGGATTACGGCGACCGCCACGTTGCTTGATGGCGGGTTGCCTTCAGAGACATCACAGTTCTCGTTCGGGATCCGCGTGACGGCATAAGAAGTCTTGTGGCTCCGCTGCGGCGATTCTGAGACGGTGCAGGTGAGTAGGTTTCCGTAGTCAAGCGGGTAATGCCGTCGGGGGCTCGCATGGCCGCATTTTTGGCTGTATGATCGGGTTTTTGGATTTCATGTAGGCGTGGTACGTCTAGCTGGCGGTCTCATCCGGGAGTTTCTTGATGGCAGGTGAACAAGTGGTTGGTGCAGGCGTGGCGGTTGGTGGAACGCAGGGTGGAACGGTCTCAGGTGGAACGGCCAATCTTTCGGTGCCGAGCAGTCCGCTGCTGAATTTCAGTGCCGATACGCTGCAGCAGCACTATCGGGCTGGTGAGTTCGAGATGATGGCCGCCCAGTTCCTGGCCGTCCTGACCCATCTGCGGGATGTCACCTACTACCACACCGATGAAGCCAACTACGCTGCCCTCAACAACTTCGTCAAGCACTTCCTCTACTACATGACGCAGGAAGACTTCATTCTGCCGGAGAAGTATGCGATTGCCTTCATCGACCTCAACAGCGTGATCGGCAACGTGGTGGCGATCAGCGCGTTCCGCACCACCGATCCCTTCATCGAGGTGCTGCTGAAACAGCAGCGAAACTACACCAAGCTGCTGGCCCTCTACTCGGGCCGCAACCGGGTGAAGATCGACCGTCGGCTGCTGTTTGCGACAAGTCCGCAGTTGGCCACGCAGTGGTATTTCTGCTTTCTCGAGATGTATCGCACCGGGCCGTCCGACCCCGAAACCCTCGAGCATCTCCGCGAGCACATCACGTTTGAGGATGACCGGCTGATCGGCATCAACTCCTTCACGCACCACGCCTACTTTGGCGCGACCTACATCGACAACGAGAAGGACTATCTGGTCAAGCATCGGATCAACCGGCTGTTCCAGGCGACGCCCCTGTGCAGCCGGCAGATCACCAACACACCGAAACCCAAGAAGATCGGCGTGCTCTCGTCGATGTGGTTTCGGCGGCAGAGCGTCTACCGCTCGCAGCATCCGTTCTTGCAGGAACTTGCCAAGGACCATGAGCTGGTGCTCGTGCATCTGGGCCGGCCCCGGGACGATCTCGACACTGAGATCTTCAGCGAGGTCCGCTACTACAACGCCTCGCAGAAGGCTGATGATATTTCGGCGGTCGATCCCAACGACTTTGCGATGGCCTATTTCCCCGACATTGGGATGAGCATCGAAAGCATCATTCTGGCCAACATGCGGATCGCGCCGATCCAGGTCAGCAACTACGGCCATCCGGTAAGCACCTTTGGGGCCAAGATCGACTATTGGATTGGCGGCCGCGACACCGAGGCGGCCGACCGGGCCCGCGAGCACTATTCGGAGCGGCTGGTGCTGATTCCCGGCTGTGCCCAGGCGCCGGTGCCGCTTGACTATCGGCTGGAATATCCGCGGCTGGATGACAAGCCGGTGATCGTCAACTGCACCTGGAGCGGCCAGAAGATCAACAGCGATCATCTGCAGCGGCTGAAGAAGATTTCCGAGCGGGTCAAGACGCCGCTGAAGTTCCACTTCTTCCCGGGCGGGGCGGTGCTGGGCAACGGCTACATTCCGCTGAAGCGGGCGGTTGAGAAGATTCTGGGCACCGAGCAGACGGTGGTGATGCCGAACTTTGAGTTCCAGCAGTACATGCAGGCGCTGGAGCGGGCCCACTTCGCAATCGACGCCCATCCGTTCGGCGGCTACAACACGGCGGTGGATCTGCTGACGCTGCGACTGCCGGTGGTGACGATGGCGGGCAACCGGTTCTACAACTTGTCGACGGCCTATCTGCTCAACAAGGTCGGCCTCGATGAGCTGATCACCCGCAACGAAGACGATTTCCTCGACGTCTGTTGCCGGATGATCGAAGAGCCCGACTTCCGCGACCGGATGCGGCGGCGGATGAAGATTGCCGATCTTGAGTCAACGGTGCTCAGCCTCGAGCACGTGCCCGCCTTCGCCCGCGCGATCGACCATCTGCTGGAGAATCACGACAGCCTCGTGAAGGAAGGCAGCCGCGAACCGATTTTCGTGGAGTAGCAGGCCGCGAAAAGAATTCGGCTGATCGGAAGCGGCTGTGACGCTCTTGTCTACCAACCCCGTCAGAAAGAACGAGCGCGAACGGCAAAGAGGGGAGGGAATCATTGGCATGGGCGTCGAGCTACTCATTGACTACTACCATGACAAACGCCCAGATCGAGCGGACGAGTTTTTCCTTTGCCTGAGACGGAACCTGGCCAACCCCGAGGTCGACTGGCTTTGGAATCTCGGAACAGATGACGAGTCAATTCCGAATGAAATTCGTTCCCACGCCAAATATCGCTCGGCACCAGTAGGGCAGCGACTGACCTTTCGCAAGGCCCTTGATTTTGCGAATGCCGAGCTTCCGGGCAAGTTTGTCGGCCTGATCAATCTTGATATTTACTTGGATACTCCGCCCGCGGGTTGGGCCGAGGCGGAGCGTCTGGTTCGACAATCCAATGTCGTTTTGTGCCAGGCCCGCTGCGACCTGCAACCCGATGGCTCGATTGCACGTGACCCCGGCTACGCCCGGCTTGCATTCGCGAACACGCAGGATGGTTGGTTTTTCGTGCCACCTATTGAGATTCCAAATATCGACTTTGAATTGGGCACGCTCGGTTGCGACAACGCCTTCGCCCATCGTCTACGAGTTGCAGGAAAATTGCCGGTCAACATGGGGTCACGGTACAAACTGATTCATGTCGACATCTGCAGAGGCAAGCATGCCGGTAACGCCAACAGCGTGCATCAGTCTGAAAGCCAGCAACGGCAATCGACTTATAGTACGTTCCCCGAGCGGAAAGGGTGCTATCTTGTACCCGATATTGATATGATTGGCGATCTTGAGCGGTTAGCACAAGACTTGCGTTTAAGCGATCTTCAAAAATACCAAATAAAGTGCGATTTGATGTCAAGCGTCATCGCGATTTGGAATTGAGTCTAGAGAGGCATCACCCCTACTTAACATGAATCAAAAGGCAATGGTCACCATCGCGATTGGAGATAAATATAAGGCAGCATGGGAGCAGTACTGTCGACCCAGTTGGCAGTCCTATGCAGCACGACATGGGTACGACGTCATTATTATCACGGACTACCTCGATCAAGGGCCATTGGCTAGAAAGCGTTCACCCCATTGGCAGAAGCTGCTGATTCTGCATCATCCTGCCATCCAAAAATACAAACGTGTCGTCTGGCTCGATTCCGATATAGTGATCAATTTTGTAACGGCGCCGTGTATAGTTGGTTTCTGCGGCGACCCTTCGAGGGTCGGTGTCGTTTTGTTTGTCGAAAACGAGAACGGGAACGATGCGTTACGTTTGGCTGTGAACCGACGGCAGGTAACTGGCGGGCAGACTCTGAACCAAGGCGGACGCACGTTTCGCGACGTCTACAATCACATCGGCTTCAGAACGGAACAAAACAAAGGATTCAACGCAGGTGTGATGGTGTTGTCGCCATCCAGTCACAAGGCAGTCTTTGAACAGGTGTACGCGGGTTACAACGAAACCAATGGCAGCTGGTTCGAAAATGGCCCGCTCTCTTATCATCTTGTGGTGAACGATCTTGTCTCGCCGATCCCAGAGGCATTTAATGTGAATGTTCCGCATCTGCTTTATTGCCACTACCCGTTTATTCTTGATGGGCAAATTCCCGAATTAAAGCCCGTCGTGACACGAACGATAATTGAAAATGGATGGTTCCTTCACTTTCTTGGCGGTGGGATGGCTCGACGGTTATTGGAATATGCTGCAGGGCAGCTTGCTTGACTTTGATGGAAGGCCAGATTGACTGCTTGTGAGTCGGAGTGGTGAAATTCAATTTTAAACCGATGTAAACGAGCCGTAAGGGCTCACCGTCGTTGCACCGGCCGTCTTGCGTGGAAGAGCGTTTTCTGGAACGATGTTGCGCGCGAAGAACTCGAGATACAATATTTATAAGCGGTGAGGCGAAAGTCTTTTTCCAAGCGGACAGCGAAATAAAACGGAGAATGCTCTAATTGTCCCAAAAACGATTTGAATGCCGGCCAAAGTTATTATGGAGAGCAGCTTACCAGAGCTATAAAAAAATATATTAAGCGAGGATTTGAATCTTGATAATCCGCACGCTTCGTGAGGACTGGTGGCCTGGCCTGTCTTTTGCGACGGCATAGTTCCTTCATTGATAAACGCTTCCGAATAATCGTGGAGCAAAGGCGAATGAATATCAGCCAAATGCTCGCGTCAGAAAAAGGTGCTAGGGTAGGCTTCTCTGAGTTTTTCTCGTGGGCAAAAGCTGATGGTGAATGGTGTAGTAAAGATGATGAGCGAGAGGAGAAAGCGTGTCCGGAAAATTGCTTGAAATAAAATGTCGTCTCTGTGACAACGCAACTGACTTCGCCTTTGAGAAAACCGTACTGGCCGTATTTCGGGTGAAGTACTACAGGTGTCGCAACTGCGAGGGGCTGCAAACAGAACAACCATGGTGGTTGCCACTCGCTTACGAGAACGAAGCGGAAAAATTTGATACCGGTAAGGCGAGCAGGTGTCTTAGGAATTTTTACCTTCTCTCAGGGTTATTCGAAGCAATCCGGATCGAATCAACAGACGTGATTGTGGACTGGGGTGGTGGCGGGGGGCTGCTGTCCCGATTGATGCGTGACATTGGATTTAATTGCTTTTGTCAAGACCGCCATCGTGACTCGGAGTTTATGGCCGGTTTTAGTTGGTCGAAAGGCGACGCAATACGGCCGTCAGTCGTGACGTTATTTGAAGTCGCGGAACACTTTGCTGAGCCGGCTGCCGAGTGGAGTGACGTGTTTACTCTTGCGCCTTCTTTCGTAGTCGGAACCACCGGCTTCAACGATGGTGAGGACTCAGATTGGCCATATCTGTCCTCGGAAAATGGACAACATGTCTTTCTGTACTCAAGAAAGTCGCTTGCTTGGCTTGCAAGACGGTTCGGCTACAATCTTGCTTTCATAGGAATCTATTTCGTTTTCTTTAAGGACGGGCTGCAGCCCGATGTCATTGTAAGTATCAAGCAATGGATACCTAATTTAGAAGAAACTCAGGCAAAGGTTTTCCGACAGTGGCAGTCGACATTTTTTGAGAATGCTGTAAAGGATCATAGGTTTCTTCAAAGCCTGCAATCGCAGGAGCACGACACCCGAAAAATCGTCATCGATTTAGTGTTCTTTCAATACCACAACACGGGAATTGCGAGACTATGGGATGCGATTCTGCGCTGCTGGGAAGGTACCAGATTTGCTGAGCGTATCGTCCTTATCGATCGCGCTGGAACGGCTCCCTTATACCACGGCTTTGAACGCGTTGTTGTCGACCCGCATCGATACGGGGGTCGGGAAGAAGATGTCGCAATGCTGCAGCGAGTTTGCGACGCGTATGAAGCGTCCGTCTTCCTCTCTTCGTATTACACAAGGCCGCAAAAAACAAAGTCACTAATGCTTGTATATGACCTTATTCCTGAAGTGCTAGGAATGAATCTTGCGGATCCTATGTGGCAAGAGAAAATTGATGCTGTCCGTAACGCAGACCGGTATATTGCGATCTCGCAAAGTACGAGGTCAGATCTTACAAGGATTTATGGCGTACAAGAAGACGCCGTCTCAGTCGCCTGGTGCGGCGTCGATGAGTCCTTTAAGCCAGCAGGAGGCTCTGAAGTTGCGGATTTTAAGCGACGGATGGGAATCACGGGCCGATACCTGCTATTCGTGGGGAGCCGTTCCGGGTATAAGAATGCACGTCTACTATTGACGGCGTGCAGGCTTCTGCCTGAGTCCATGGGCGTGGAGTTGTTTTTCGCCGGTGGTCAAACAGCGCTTGAGCCGGATTTAGTCGAACTCGCAGGTGGACTGGTCTATCACGTCCGGCGACTGAGTAACGATGACTTGCCGTTGGCATATTCGGGAGCTCTCGCACTCGTTTATCCTTCTTACTACGAAGGATTTGGGCTGCCGATCATTGAAGCATTTGCGTGCGGCTGTCCAGTTATTACTTGTAGGCGAAGCTCAATGCCCGAAGTTGCCGGCGACAATGCTCTTTATATTGATCCTCATGATGCGTTTGAGCTGGCAAGAGCGGTCGAGAAGGTTTGCGATCCAATTGTTCGCGAACTGCTTGTTCGTGGAGGGATTCAGCGCGCTTCCGAGTTCCGATGGGAGGTTATGGCGGAGAGGGTCAGGCGGGCTATTCGAAATTGTTAATAGATTCCGTGTGGCGATAGTTGTTCAAAGCCGATCGTTCAAGTGCTGCGATCCGATAGCTACGTTGCTGTAACGGTGATCGTAAGTGGGTTGACCGGGGCGTTTCATAGACGGTGAGAACTTGTTTTTATCGGGTCCAGCGTCCGCCAGGATCGAGTTACATTGTTGCAATCCTTCATATGATTTGGTTGGATGTGGGGGACGATTTGCGCTTAGTTTTTACGGGAGGGGCTAGAAGATGAAAGATCTTGTTGGTATTCAGACGAGGCTGTTGTTTGAACAGCTAAAAGCGAACGCAAGAAATCCGTTGAATCGTTTCGGCTATAAGTGTTATTCCCAGAATGACGAAGACGGGCTGATTGCGGAGATATTTTGGCGGGTCCTCGAGGGGCGTCCGGGAAAGTTTATTGAGTTTGGTGTAGAGAATGGGCTTGAGTGCAATACACTTAGTTTACTTTTTCAGGGGTGGCACGGTTGGTGGGTTGGAGATGGGGAGCTAGCGTTTAGTATACCAGAAAGAGGCCCGCTACGATACTTAAGGGGGTTTGTCTCTTTGGAGAACATAGATGAGGTCTGCGGGGTGGTCGAAACGCTTGGCGAGATCGATTTCTTAAGTATGGATGTCGATGGGAATGATTTTTGGTTTGTTGAGCGATTGCTTTGCCTTCATCCCAAGGTTATTTGTGTTGAGTACAATGGCGCGATCGCAGTACCGGGAAGATTTCGTATGCCGTATGACGCTCAGCACCGCTGGACAGCTGACGATTACTACGGTGCGTCGCTGCAGGCTTGGGACGATTTGCTTAGAAATTATCGATACGTTGTTTGCAATCTGTCCGGGGTCAATGCGTTTTTCGTTCGGTCGGATTTTTTCGAGCGGTTCGGTGATGTGCCAGAGCGGCTGGGGGATGTGTTTGTTCCCGCACAGTACTTCTTTTTGCCGAGTGGGCATCGTGTGTCACCGAAGACCATTGCCTCCAAGTTGCTTGAGTAGGGCGCCGTTGATTGAGTATTTATGATTTGACGTTTCCGCAGACGTGTGTTTGTAAAGGTCTCGGCTTTACAGCCTGTCTTGCAAACCCAGCTTGGTCAGGGGGCGGTCAGCTCCCGTTGCACGCGTGGTCTGGGCGGAGGCAACCAGGTCGTAGATCGTTAGTACGCGAAATTCACCGCGGAGACAGTGATGGGTTATTTGACGGCCTGTCATCAAAAAGCCTGTACCCGAGTGTGATAAAGTCATTTCGGTAGACATTTTCTACCTCTCGACGAGCCCTGTGACCCAGGACCGTTTCCCAACTGGGGCGAAAAGTTTTGTTGAGTGATGGCAGTAAGAGACGAGGTAAATTGAGTTTTTCACAAATAGTTTTGAAATCAGCGGCAAGTCTTTCGAATCGCATTAGCCGAGCATCAATGCGTTTATGACAAGCAAGATAAGCTGTTTGCGAGGGCTCTGGCACTGCAAGAAAATTAATAAATTCCTGTTCGTCAAACATGCGGCTGGAGATGCCTTGATGAATTCGCGACCAATGCGGGTGTGAGGTCTGCTTTCGAAAGAAATAAAGTGAGAGGGTCCAGTCGTATGGGTCTCGAATAGTTGAAAAAATCAGATATGTTTCAATCTTCGTGCCCAACGCGTTGCAGTAATCCTGCAGGGTCCAGTGCTTAATCTCTCCGAATGCTGGATCGTAGACCCAGAAGTTGGTTCTTCGGGGAATTTCGTGGCACGATTTGGCGGATTCCGGCCCGGCGATGGCTTAGATTGGGGGGATGGAAACACTTGCCACCCACTACTCCCGGTTGCTCGGGACCGACGACTCCTGGCGGGTTGAGTCGGTCGACCTGCGGCTCGAGGATCGCCGAGTCGAAATCCGCTTGAAGCACGTCGGCTCGGGCGTCACCTGTCCTGAATGCGGCCGCGACTGTGGCCTTGCTGATCATGCCGATGAACGCCGTTGGCGGCACCTCGACACCATGCAGTTCACAACGGAGCTCGTAGCTCGACTCCCGCGATCCCGCTGTCCAGAGCACGGAGTGAAGACGCTGGTACCTCCGTGGGCCGGAAAGCATAGTCGATTCACCCTCCTGTTCGAAGCCTTTGCCATCGAAGTCCTGCAGGCCTGCCGCAACGTCAAAGCCGCTGCTGCGATCCTTGGCCTCTCCTGGGATTCCTTGCAGACGATCATGAACCGAGCTGTCGAGCGGGGCTTGGGGCGGCGTGAGGCAACGCCGATTCCACATCTCGGGATTGATGAAAAGAGCTTTGGAAGAGGCCATGACTACATCACCGTGCTGACAGATCTCGACGGCTCTCGCGTCCTCGATGTCGTTCAGGACAGAACGCAGGTCGCCGCGGAAGCGGTCCTCCAGACCCTGACGCCTGAGCAGCGACAGCAGGTCCGAGCCGTGGCAGCCGACATGCTTCCTGCGTACGCCAATGCTGTGGCGAAACAGACTCCGAATGCCGAGTTGGTGCACGACAAGTTCCACGTGGCCAAACACCTTGGAGAAGCTGTCGATCAAGTGCGACGAGCGGAGAACAAGGCTCTCCAAGCGGAAGACGACCACCGGCTGAAGGGCACACGCCAACTCTGGCTCTTCAACAAGGCCAACCTCTCATGGAAGCAGCGCCGCAGATTTGCAGCCATCCGCCGGAACGGGCTGAAAACGGCCCGAGCCTGGGCAATCAAGGAGGAGTTCCGCTGGTTCTGGCGGCATGTGTATTCCACGAGTGCCGAGGAGTTCTTCAACCGGTGGTACGCATGGGGAGCAAGGTGCCGCCTCCGGCCTGTGGTCAAGGTGGCCAAGATGCTCAAGCGACACCTCCCGAACCTTCTGAGCTACTTTCTCTATCGAATCACGAATGCCACGAGCGAGGGCTTCAACAGCGTGATCCAAGCCTTAAAGTACGCAGCCCGTGACTTCCGCTCGTTCAAGAATTATCGAACCCGAATCCTGTTCTTCTGCGGCAGACTGGATCTCAAGCCGCATTTACAGTGCCACTAAAAGTCCCGAAGAACCCAGAAGTTTTCCATGTTGGACGATGATCGCGACTGCGCGGCCGGGGCGGGGGCAAATTGTGCTTCGCTAAACGGGTGCAAAGCCGATTGAACGGAGTTGCCACCGGTTTTCGGTATATGGACGAAAATGAATGAATGGGATCTCGATATCATCGTGCCCTAACTTCTGTAATGAATGTTTAATACACTTTTATTTGGCACCTCGGCCATACGGTGTATAGAAAGAATGTTGCACTAGCAGTCCGCGACAGGGTCTGGAATAAATGGAGGCTTGCGGTCGGGGGACGGTCACTGCTTGGGGCCGGTCGTTGTTCAGGAAGGCTTAGAAACCGAACCAGCACCTGAGGCCGTGCGGGCTGCTGATCTCATTGTGTCGGAGGTGATCGAGCAGGTGGTCCGGTACTTCGAAACAGATAGAAGCGTTTTGGGTCAGGCCGCGAATGATGGTCTGGTATGCAGTGAAATCTGTGTAGTGCCGCTTCATGATCATGTAGGTAGGGCATATTTCTTGAGTCACAGCGATTAACTTACAGTCGTTGGACCTAATAAAGTCGTTGACGGCCTCGACCACTGCAAAGTTCCATTCGCGGGCGCCTTTTCGGTTTGTGTAGTCGTGTCCAAGGATGAATCCGCCATCGCGGACCAGTGGGAAGTAGTCTTCTAGGCCTAAGCCAAGCGAATGTGGCCTTGCGCGATTCGCGGTGAGCGCGTAAAAAAACTCGAAATCCCCCAGCGAAACGCGTGCAATCGGTTGGCGCCCTTTCACGCGGCTCGCCTCAAAATGAGGAGTTTCGAGTGAACGCCAAAGTACAGCGGCAGTTGCGATCCGGCAAGCGAAGAATCGCGAGGCGGCTTGCCCGACGAGCGAAGGCGGGGCGGGCCGACGGTCCAGAGTTCTCGGCCTCGAACATTCACTACGAGTTTGCCGACCGAACCCGGGCGATCACCAGCGGGGGCATCGGTGCGGTGCAGCTGCTGACCAAGCGACTCGGGCTCGCCGAGGCCATCAATGAGCGACTCGATGTGCTGAAGGTGTACCGGCCCTACCACGAGTCCGATCACGTGCTGAACATCGCGTACAACCACCTCGCCAGCGGCACTCGGCTCGAGCACCTGGAGTTGCTGCGGAACGATACGGTGTATCTCGACGCCATCGGTGCCAGCCGCATCCCCGATCCGACGACGGCCGGTGACTTCTGCCGTCGCTTTGACGGCGAGCAGATCAACGCCCTCATGGATGTGTTCAACGAGACTCGCGTGAAGGTCTGGCGGCAGCAGCCCGCTGCGTTCTTCGACGAGGCGGTGATCGATGCTGACGGCACGATGGTCGAGACGACCGGCGAGTGCAAGGAAGGCATGGACATCAGCTACAAGGGTGAGTGGGGCTATAACGCTCTGGTGCTCTCGTTGGCCAACACCGGCGAGCCGCTCTATGTCGTCAACCGACCGGGCAGTCGCCCGAGCCAGGAGCATGCGGCCGAATACTTCGACAAGGCCATTGAGCTCTGCACGAAGGCGGGCTTCCGCCGTGTGCGGCTGCGAGGCGACACGGCCTTCTCGCAGACGCAGCATCTGGATCGGTGGCATGACGCAGGGGCGACCTTCGTCTTCGGCATCCAGGCTTGCCCAACGTATCTCGAAATCGCTGAAAAACTGCCGGCTGAGGCGTGGGAGACGCTCAAGCGACCAACCAGAAACGTCAGCGGCACGCAGCCACGGGCCCGCCGCAGGAAGGTCAAGCAGCAGGTTGTGAAAGATCGTGAGTTCAACGACATCCGACTGGCCAAAGAGTCTGTTGCGGAGTTCATGCACCGGCCGAACGCATGCGGCCGCGAGTATCGTGTGATCGTGCTCGTCAAGGAACTCGAGGTCCACTGTGGGCAGAAGCTACTGTTCGACGAAACTCGATGCTTCTTCTACATCACCAACGACTTCGACAAGCCTGCGGAACAGATCGTCTTCGAGGCGAACCAGCGGTGTAATCAGGAAAACCTCTTCGCCCACCTCAAGACAGACATGCGTGCCCTTGCCGCTCCTGTTGATACCCTGCTGAGCAACTGGGCTTTCATGGTGATGGCGTCGCTGGCGTGGAGCCTGAAGGCATGGATGGCACTCCTGCTGCCAAGCAACGGCCCCCTCGCCGCAAAGAAGCAGCAACTCCTGCGAATGGAGTTCACAACATTCCGGCGAGCGATGATCGCGATCCCAGCGCAGATCGTGAAGACCGGCCGCAGGATCATCTATCGAGTGCTGGCGTGGAACCCGTGGCTACAGACCTTCTTTCGGCTCCTCGATCAGCTCAATCAGCCGCTGCGATGCTGACGGCCACACCATGACGCCGGAGTCTGGATGCTCCGGTCCGCATTCACGCCCAACCGCACGACGTGCAGACGAGTTCAGGATGACAACAAGCCAACGCCGAGTAGAGCAAGCGAGCCGTCGCACGGCTGCAGGGGCCGAAGTCCGCGCTGGCGGAGCAGGGCCGTTGCCTGACTATGGCGGGGCGTCATTCGCTTGATTGAGGTCTAGGTCAGAACGGACTCCATCATAGGTGTGGAGCGCATCAACGTAGATCCAATCAAAGTAATTCTCAGGATATTTGGTCCTGGCTTGGCACGAGAACTGGCGATGGACCTCAATTTCTCCGGATTGAATGCGATCCTGAAATCTGGCAAGCACGGCTTGGTGCCGGCGGTCGCCCTCTGATGTTGGGACGTTATTTGGGTCATCTCGATAGTCTTCGCGCTGCTGGAAGGTCCACGGATCAATCAGGTGAAGCCGTTTCGGTTTGGTGGTTGTTAGGAGCGTTTCGGCGAAGTCACCCTCCGCGACTCCAATCTCGACGCCCACGCCATTTTTTGGGAGCAAGTGAATGAGGTTTTCACGCAAGATATTCACTATCAACATTGGAACGACGGCTTGTTTATGAGGTGTGTTGTCGGCTTAGTGGGTGCGGTTTCAGCGAGGTCGAGGAATTAGTTTTGGGTCTTCAACAGAATTTGTGGGTAAAAGGCGGGCGTCACAGATCTTTTCCCGGACCGTCGGTTTGCGGTCTATTTATACGTTGGCTTCGGCGTCACTTGCTGGTCGAGGCTATGGTCGCTTTCATCCCGTTAATGAAATCTGTTCTAGCGTTCCAATCGAGCAGATCTCTTGCCCTCGACGTGTCCAGTGCGCGCCTTGGTTGCCCATTGGGCTTGGTCGCATCCCAGCGTATGGCTCCCGTGAACCCGCACGTGTCGGCAATCAGTTTCACCAGATCGGCGATGGCGATCTCTTCGCCGCCGCCGAGGTTGATTGGGGTCGGTTCCTCAATCCGCTCCCCGGCGCGGATGATCGCCTCGGCGGCGTCGTCCACGTAGAGAAACTCGCGGGTTGCCCTGCCGGTGCCCCAGCAGACGATCTCCTTGTCGCCACGAATCCGCGCTTCTTCGCACTTGCGTATCAGGGCCGGAATGACGTGGCTCGTTTCGGGGTCAAAGTTGTCGCCGGGCCCGTAGAGATTGACGGGCACGAGGACCGCGCTCTTTAAGCCGTACTGCCGGTAATAGGCATCCAGCATCACGAAAAGTGCCTTCTTTGCGATGCCGTACGGGGCGTTGGTCGGTTCGGGATAGCCGTTCCAGAGATCCTCCTCGCGAAACGGAATCGGCGCGAGCTTGGGATAGGCACAGACCGTGCCGACGTGGATGAACTTGTCGATGCCTGCGCGTCGGCCATGTTCGACCAAATGCAAGCCCATCGCCATATTCGCAAAGAAAAACCGGCCGGGCTGGGCCATGTTCGCGCCGATGCCACCGACCTCCGCCGCAAGGTGGATGACGACGTCCGGCCGGGTGTCCGCATAGAGACGGGCGACCTCCGTTTCGATCGTGAGGTCGTAGTCCCGGCGGCGGGGGACGATGATCTGGTCGTCCGGAATCGAACGTTCCCGCAACAGGCGGCAGACGGCCCGCCCGAGGAAGCCGGCGCCACCGGTGACGAGAATGCGTTTGGGTTGAAGCGGAGTCATGAGGCGAGAGCAGGGGTAGATAAGCAGGTGATGAGCGGGAAATGTGAGGGACGAGCGGATGGTTCGAGGTCAGGTGGTCAGCGGAGTAGCGTGGCCAGCGTCGCGGAGCACCCGCTCCCGCTCGGCCAATTGCAGGTCATGATCCACCATCATTCCCACCAGTTCGTCGAATGAATGCCGCGGCTGCCAGTTCAGGCGGGCTTTCGCCTTCTCGGCCGACCCCAGCAGCAGGTCAACCTCGGCGGGCCGGAAGTAGCGGGCATCGATTTCGACGAACTCCTGGTAGTCCAGCCCGAGCCGGCCGAAGGCCTTTTCGCAGAACTCACGAACCGAATGGGTTTCCCCCGTCGAAACCACGTAATCGTCCGGCGTGTCCTGCTGCAGCATCAGCCACATCGCCTCGACAAAGTCGCCGGCAAACCCCCAGTCGCGTTTCGCATCGAGGTTGCCGAGAAAAAGTTTGTCCTGGAGGCCGAGCTTGATGCGGGTGGCCGCCCGGGTGATCTTGCGGGTGACGAAGGTCTCGCCCCGCCGAGGACTTTCATGGTTGAACAGGATGCCGCAGGAGGCGTGCAGTCCGTAGGCTTCGCGGTAGTTGATCGTCGTCCAGTGGGCGTACACCTTGGCAACGGCGTAGGGGCTTCGCGGGTAAAATGGAGTGGTTTCCCGCTGCGGTGTCTCCTGCACCTTGCCGAACATCTCCGAACTGGAGGCCTGATAGAACCGAATGTCATAGTCGGTGTCCTCCCGATAATCGCGAATTGCCTCGAGCAGTCGCAAGGTGCCCACCGCCGTCACATCAGCCGTGTAGATCGGCTGGTCGAAACTGACCCGTACATGGCTCTGGGCGGCAAGGTTGTAGACCTCGTGCGGTTCAATCTCGCGAATGAGCCGTGCCAGGCTGTTGCCGTCGCTCATGTCGCCGTAATGCAGCGTCAGCGGTCGTTCTGGCTCGTGGCGATCTGAGTAGATATGGTCAATCCGCTGGGTACTCAAGGAACTTGACCGCCGCACCAGGCCGTGGACGTGATAGCCCTTGCCAAGCAGAAGCTCTGCCAGATAGGAACCGTCCTGGCCGGTGATTCCCGTGATGAAGGCGCGTTTCGGGCCGTCGGGCATTGGGGCTCTTTCTACTGCGGGAAACGAAGCCGGCGAACAAGGCCTGGGATCGGGTGGCGGCGGTGGAACCGGAGTCTCGACAGCAGTCGGCATACCGCGAAATTGATTGGTGCGGTTTAGCTCATGGCCCGCCAACCGAAGGCGTCCGGCCCCTCGGAAGAGTATACCAATCGAAACATCGTCCGCCGAACGCGTGCCCCAGGTGATGCCATTGAAGAGCGACGACGTGGTCTCCGACGGTGATTCATCGACACTGTCGTCGCTCCGTCACGCCCTCGCCCTTGCCGGGCCCGCCGCGGGCCTCCACGGGCTGAACCTGCTCGTCAGCCTCACCGGCCGCTGGCTGGCCGGGAACGCCGACACCGCAACGGCCGCTGACCAACTGGCCCTGCAGGGGGCCCAGACCACCTGCTTTTACCTGGCCTGGATGATCGGCTCGTTCGGCATTCTCGCCTCCGCCGGGGCGACCGCGCTGGTCGCCAGGCTTGTCGGGGCCGGTGACTGGGACGGGGCCAACCGGGCGATGCACCAGGCGCTGCTCGTCGCCGCGGGCGTCGGTATCGCCGGCTGGCTGCTCGGCGGCTTCGGCATCGACGGCCTGCTCGCCCTGCTCAACCTCGACGGCACCGCCAGTGTCTACGCCCGGCAGTTCCTGCGGGCGATGCTGCTGCTGCTGCCGTTTCAGCTGCTCACGACCACGCTCAATGCGGCACTCGCCGGAGCGGGCGACACCCGCACGCCACTGAAAATCGCTGTGCTCGCAACCGTGGCCAACCTGCCGCTGGCCTGGATTGGCTTTCGCGGGCTCGGGACCTGGCCCGGCCTGGGCCTCGCCGGCATCGCCTGGGGGGCGGGGCTCAGCCAGGCGGGCGGGACGCTGGTGCTGGTGTTCTTGCTCGCTCGCGGGCGGTCGGGGCTGCAGCTGCAGCCGGCGTTGCTCGCGGCCGACCGCGGCCTGCTCGGCCGGCTCTTGCACATCAGCCTGCCAGCCGCCGCCGAGAGCCTGGCCATGGTGGCCGGCCAGATGGTCTTTCTGTCGGTTGTCAATCGGCTTGGCGACGCCGCCCGCGGCGCCCACGGCATCGCCCTGGGCTGGGAGTCGCTCGCTGAAATGTTCGGCCTCGCCTTCGGGGTCGCGGCCAGCGTGCTGGTCGGGCAGAACCTGGGGGCCGGCCGGCCCGCCGAAGCCCGCCGCGGCGGCCTGGTCGCCTACGCCTGCGGGGCCAGCCTGATGACCCTCGGGGGCGTCGTCTTCTTCACCTTCGCCACGCCGCTGTTTGCGTTTTACTGCCCCAAGCCCGAGCAGGCTCCCGTCGTCGCCGTCGGGGTGCCGGTGCTGCGGCTGGTCGCCTTCGCCATGCCGGCACTCGCCGCCTGCCATGTCTTTTCCAGCGGCCTCCGCGGAGCAGGTGACACCCGCTGGCCGCTGGTCTTTACCACGGTTGGTTTCTTTGCCGTGCGGCTGCCGCTGACGTTTTTGTTGTGCGAGTCAGCCGTCAGCCTGCCGTGGGGCCTCGGTGGTGGTTCACTGCCGGGGCTCGGCCTTGGCCTCTACGGCTGCTGGCTGGCGATGCAGGCCGACCTCTGGTTTCGCGGGGCCCTGTTCCTCTGGCGGTTCACCGCCGGCAACTGGCAGCAGACGCGGGTGTGAGGGGAACCTAGCAGGCTGTGGAAGAAGTCTGCCGCCGCAGGATGCGGCGATTGGCAACCCCGAAAACCCTCGGCGTTTTCGGGTGTTGCCCAAGTGGAAAAAGGCCATGGATGGCTTTTTCCACGGGCAGCTAGCCGAACAGCCTTTCTTGCCGTTGAACGATGGCTCGCTCAGGCGGCAACCGGTCCGTCCCACACCCGGGTGACGTCGTACCGATCGAAGACGACGTCGGCAGTGACGAGCGGAATCGATTCAACCAGACAGTGGGCAACAAGAAGTCGGTCAAAAGGGTCGCGGTGGTGAAAAGGAAGAGCGATCTGCTTGGCGGTGATATCGAGCGTGATCGTCGAGATGATGAACCCAAGGTCAGCCACTGCCCGCTCCATCCACTCCCGAAATGGAAGCGAAAGCGACAGCTTTTTGAGGCCGACCTTGATTGCCATTTCCCAGATTGTCGCGGTGCTGACGACAAGTTCGTTCTCAGGATTTTCGAGAACGGTAACAGCTCCCGTGCCGAGCCGACTCGGATTATCCAAAGCCCAGAGGACAGAATGGGCATCGAGGAGATACCTCATTCCGAATACTCCCGCAAATCCTCGAGCGGCGCATCAAAGTCCGGGGCCATGAACAGCACAGTTCCTGACATCGTGCCCAGTTTGCGGCAGGGCCGCGGTGGCATGTCGAGCGTCGGCACAAGTCGGGCGACGGGGCGATCATTTTGGGTGATCACCACCTCGTCGCCGACGGTGACGCGGGCGATAAGTTCTGACAACGCTGTTTGGGCTTGCTGAATGGTGACCGTCGTCATGGTTTGGTCTCTCCTTGCGGAACGGTGTCCCTGACGGCTGAAACCTTGGGTGTGCTCGCCGCAGACCGCCAAGCGAGCGAGGAGACCGTTTCGGTTCCAGGGGCCTGCCACGTGGCCCCACCATCATCGCTGCATTCTACAGCACTGCGGAACACCGCGGCGAAAGCCTTGCATGTCGCAGCGGCCGCTGCACTACGACCCGATCGATCGCTTCAGCGACCCCAGCAGTTCCGGCACCCGGGGGGCGGCCATGTAGACCCGGGCGGTCACCGCCGACCGCGGGAAGAACTGGGCGATGAAGTCGAAGCAGAACTCGCTGGCTGTGTGGGAGATCGAGGCCATGTTGGCGTAGACCCCGCCGAGCATGTCGTCGGGGAGCTTGAGGTTTTCGTAGATGTCGGCAATCGGCGGTGGCTGCGGGGCGGCCGGCCGGGCCGTGGGCTGGCCAGCCGCAGACTGCCCGCCACCGGCTTCTCCCGGCTGCCCTCCGGCGGCTGCCGCCTGTTCAGCAGCCGGCTGCGGCTGGGCCACCGGCTGCGGCGGCCGCGGCTCCCGCGGCGGCTGCCCGTAGGAGGCGGCGTATTTTTCGATCGCCTGCTCGAGCGCAATCACAAACTGGCTGGCGACGGCCGGTGGCAGGATCACCCGCGCCGCCACCCGGTTTGGGCGGGCCAGCGACTGCACGAAGTCGATCGTGTACTCGTTCGCCCCGTGCAGCACGATCACCGCCGTTGCAAAGACGCCGCGGCCAATCTCATCGGGAATCCGGGCAGTCGCCGAGGAGTGCTGAATCTGCTGGAGCGGTTGTTCGGGTGTCGGTTCGTCGGTCATCGGGCGGTCCTTAGGGACGGTGGCGGGGGATTGAAAAGAAGCGGGTGCGGTCGAAACGGTTCGTGCTGGCCGGTCCCGTCGCTTCCGCTCCGGGCTTCCTGGCTGCGGGGCGGAAGCGATTCCGCCGTAGTCTGCCCCAGAAACCTGTCTTGTACCAGTGTGCGGGGTGGTCCGGCGCGGCTGCACCCACGAAAAAACCCCCTCGGAACAGCCGGGCCGTTCCGAGGGGGCAGTTGCAACGTGGCGGCCCGAGGGTGACGAGCCGTGGCAGCACAGCAGGTCAGCTGTCTGCCGGCAGCCGGCTGGTTTCCACCGTCGGGGTCGGTCCAGTGCAGGCCTTCATAAATTCAACCAGATCGGCCTCGTCCTGATCCGAGAGCTTCAGGGGGCGGATCTTCTCACTGAGGTGCTTGCTGGGGTGGCCGCCTTTGTCGTACCACTCGACTACCTCCTCCAGCGTCGCCACCGAACCGTCGTGCATGTACGGCGCTGTCAACGCCACGTTGCGGATCGTCGGCGTCTTGAAGGCGCCGTAATCCTTCTCATCCTTGGTGACGGCGAACCGGCCGACGTCGGGCTCGGCCTTGTCCATGCCGACGCCAATGTTGTGGTACTTCTCATCAGCGAGATTCGCCCCGACGTGACAGGCCGAGCAATTGCCCTTCTCGGTGAAGAAGAGTTCGCGGCCCCGCTTGGCTGATTCGCTCATCGGATGGGCCTCGGCGCCAGCCTTGGCGGCCGCGTAAAGCTCGGCCAGTTCCGGTTCGTCCTCAAGATCTTCCGGATCAAGGGCGGCGAAAGGCCGCCACTGCTCGTTGTAGTCGTAGGGCGACGGGGCCGTGACAATCACCCGCTCAAAGGCGGCGATCGCCTGACCGACCGCCTCGATGGTGACGTCGCCAAACACCTTCTCAAATTGCTTGGCATAGACCGGAATGCCAGCCAGTCGCTTCACGACGCCCTCATGGGTGAACCCCATCTCGATCGGATTGGCGATCGGCCCGACGGCCTGAGCCTCCAGCGAATCGACGCGGCCGTCCCAGAACTGCTTGCCGGACAGAATCCGGTTGTAGGCGACTGGCGAGTTGCGGCCGCCGGCCTGATCATTGATGCCGATGCCAGTCTTGGTGTGGGCCGTGTAGCCCATCGACGGATCGTGGCAGCTGGCACAGCTCACGGTCGAGTTCTTCGACAGCCGGGTGTCAAAATAAAGCTGCCGGCCGAGTTCGATCTTGGCTCGGGTCAGCGGATTCTCCTCAAGGCCCGTGATCTGGGCGGCACCCTGCGACAGGCCGAGCGGAAGAATTGGCTTGAGTTCGACGAAGTTCGCCGGGTCATTGAGCCACTTTTCAATTTGGGGCAGGGTGATCGGACCAGTTCCCGGCACACCTGCGGTCAGGGACGGATCACCAAGAGTTACTTCGACAGCGTCCGCGGCAGCCGCGCTGTCGGCATGCCAGCCACCGCATGCGACACCCATACAAAGGCCAGCTACTGTCAGCAAAAACCGCCGAGAGGCGGGTGGCAGATCATGAATCTTCATAGGTTTGCTCCTGGAACGGTCGGGAATTTGGGCATCGGGGTGTTGCGGTTCAGTCAACTAGCGGCCGCAGCAGCTCATGTCGTGAGTGGATGAAACGTGCAGTTTGCGTAGTCTGCGGGAAAGCTGAGGGCCGCTGCAAGGCGGCACGCACGACGGACTTTCCCGACAAGATTCTAGCCGGATCCCATCAAGCGTCGAATCTGGTTTCCGGTGTGGAAAATCGGGTACGCTACGCACCGGCCAGCAGCCTTCACCGCGGCGGGCCAATGTCCCCCGGCTGGTGCGACCAAAATCGGTCGCCAGCGGCCGGCAGAGCACCATGGCAACAGCCCCCGGCCGCCCCGGCGGTGGCCCGTACGACGCATGGAGTGGTCGATGAGTCAGATGCCGAATAACGATGCGGAAGATCAGGGCCGTCTGAATGGCAGTTCGGCCGATCAAGGTCCAGCAGGTAGGCCCGTTCCAGCGAGTTCTGGGGAAGAGTTGGTTGTGCCGGCCAACGAGTTGTCGCAGAAGGAGGCCACGGCCCTCATCCGTGACGCGGCCGGTCAGTTGAAAGATTTTCTCGCCGACCGCCGCCGCGAGTCCGAGGAACTGGCCCGCCGCATGACCCGCATGGAGGAGGAAATCCAGCGGAGCGGCAGTTCGGGCCGCTACCTCGTCACGCTCAGTGTTGTCGTTGCCCTGATCGCGTTCGTGGCGACGACCGGACTGTGGCGGCTCACCCGAAATCAGGCCGAGGTCGAATCGGCCCTGCGGCAGACCATGCAGGAGGTCACGCTCTCTCGGGAGGCCAGCCTGCAGGAGATCGGGGCGGTCCAGGGGGCGGTGGCCGAGGGTGTTGCCAAGCAGGCCGAGGCCGCCCTGCGACTGGAGAAGCAGCTGGCTGAGGTTGAGTCGGTGGGCAATCGCAGTGTTGCCGGCATCAGCGGCCTGCAGCAGGAACTGACCGGCAAGCTTGCCGATCAGCAGCAAACCGCCAAACGGCTTGAGCAGCGGCTGGGTGAGACCAGCCAGCAGGTCGCCAAGGTCCGGGATGATGTGTCAGAGCGACTCAAGCGGCAGTCGGAACTCACCAAGGAGGAACGGGCGCGCATGATCGGTGAGATCAAGAATGCCATCACCGGGTTTGAAGCCTCACTGGAGCAGCGGTCGCAGGACCTGGCCAAGCAGTCGGAGACGCTGAAGTCGCAGCAGCAGCAGTTCAGTAAGGCAACCGCCAGTGCCAAGGCTGAGCGTCAGGCGATGATCCGGGCGGCCACCCAGACGGTGAACGCTCAACTGCTAAGCCTGCAGAAGATGCTCGACAGTCTGGAACAGGGGCAGCCGGCCGCAGACGCTGGAACGGCCAGGAAAATCGACCGTGGAGCGCGGCCCGATGACGCGAAGCCCGCTGCCAGTGACGAGCCGGCATCGGTGATTGCCTCGGCACCAAAGAACACGTCCGGCGAGGTCCGTACGCCGAAAACGCCGGTGGAAGCCAAGCCGGCGAAGGACTCAGCCGACAAGCCGAAAGCCGATCCGTCAAATGAAGACAAACCGACGACGGCCGGTAAGGACGAATAACCTGCGGGCGGCAAACACCGACGGGCAGCGACGAGCAGCGACGGGCCCGCCTGCCGTGTGAGCAAGCGGGCCCGGATTGTTTACCGTCGTCGTTATTCTGCCTTCTTCTTGGGCTTGGCATTCTTGCCCCGCTGTCCCTTCATGCTCTCCCGCATGGCGGCCCGCTCATCGTCGCTGAGCTTGCCGTCACCATCTTTGTCGAACTTTTTGAGCATCTCAGCCTGCTTCTCGGCGCCGGTGCCCTTCAGCCCACCGGCCTCACGCCGCTTCTGCATCTCTGCCCGCATGGCAGCCCGCTCTTCCTTGCTCAGTTTGCCGTCGCCGTCCTTGTCGAACTGCTCGAGCAGCTTTTTCATTCGCTCAGGGTCGCGGCCTTCGCCTTTGGGCATCTCGGCCTGCATCTTCTCCCGTTCCTCAGGGTCGAGCTTGCCGTTGCCATTGGCATCGAACTTTTTCAGCATCGCTGCGCGGCGGGCTTCGCGGTTCGGTTTCTCATTCGGCTCAGCCCGGGCGGTCAGCGGCAGGGCCAGGACTGCGACGCAGGCCACAACAAACAAGGGTCGGTGCAGGTTCATGGTTCGGTTCCTTGGGAATCGGGTTGGGAAAGTTCCGGCGGCCGTTGCCTCGGGAAGATGTTTCCCAACTGCCGCCGGTTGTTGAACGGCCCGGCCGCAGGAAGGTTTCTGGCCGATTTGCTACGGTAAGGGGTGTGGGATGTTGCCCCTCGCAGACAGACAATAGTTCTTGCCGCCGGCAGGGACGGTCGCCGTAAACGCACGCAGCAGGAATGAGAGGGCTCAACGGAGATGTGCGGATTCGCCTGCCTCTGGCGTGTTGCCGACGAGCAGTTGGCCGAACAAATGATCGGCCGCATTGCCCATCGGGGGCCCGATCAGTTGACCGTCTACCGGCCAGCCAAGGTGCCGGCAGTGCTGGCCCATTGCCGGCTGGCCATTATCGGGCCGGCTGACGGCCGCCAGCCCTTGGAAGCCGACGACACGGTGCTGGTCGCCAATGGCGAGATCTACAACCATGCCGACCTGCGGGCGATTCTTGGCCAGGCCGCGTTCGAGACGGCCAGCGACAGCGAAACAATTCTGCACCTGTTCCGCTCTGACCGGCTCCGCTGGCTGTCGCAGCTTGACGGCATGTTCGCCTTTGTGCTGGCAACTCCGGAACGGGTGATCGCCGCCCGTGACCCACTGGGCATCAAGCCACTCTATGTCGCCCGGATCGGTGACGGGCTGGCCTTTGCCTCCGAACTGAAGGCGTTTGACGGGGTTGGGGCGGAGGTGATCGAAGCGGTCCCACCAGGTGGGCTGTTCGACAGCCGTGATGGTAACCGGCTGTGGTTTCGCATGACCCAGGGGGCGGCCGAGCCCGAGCCAGGATTTGACGCCGATGCGGTAGCGGCCGAACTGCGGCTGGTGCTCGAAGAAGCGGTCACGAAATGGATGGTGGCCGACGTTGAGGTGGGCTCGTTTCTCTCGGGCGGACTCGACTCGTCGATCATCGCGGTGCTCGCGGCCCGGTCACTGGCCCGGCAGCCGGGCCAGCCGCGTCTGAAGACCTTTGCGGTCGGACTGCCCGGCAGCCCCGACCTGATCGCCGCCAGGCGGGTGGCCGACCACATCGGCTCGGAGCATTTTCAGCTCGAGTTCTCGGCGGCCGACCTCGCGGCAGCGCTTCCGCAGGTGATCTATCACCTGGAGAGTGCCGACGTCGATCTGGTCCGCAGCGCGATCCCGACCCACTTTGCCACCACGGTGGCCCGTCAGCAGGTGAAGGCGGTGCTGACCGGAGAGGGGGCCGACGAACTGTTTGCCGGCTACGCCTATCACCACGACTACGCCGACCGGCCCCGGGAGTTGGCCGATGAGCTGACCCGGTCCTTGCGGTCGATGCACAACATCAACCTGCAGCGGGTTGACCGAATCACCATGGCCCAGGGGCTGGAGGCCCGCACCCCGTTTCTCGATCGCGACCTGATCGACTTTGCCCAGACGATTCCCGCCAGCGTGAAGTTGTTTGCTGAGCCCACACCCGTCGGTACGGAGTCACACCTGCGGCCGGTTGGCCCGGAGCAGACTTCAGCCGCATCACCTGCCGGTACGGAGTCACACCTCCGGCCTTTTGGCCGGACTACGACAGAAAAGTGGATTCTCCGCAAAGCCGTGGAAGATCTCCTGCCCCCCGACCTCGTCTGGCGGAAGAAGGCCCAGTTCGATGAAGGCACCGGTACGGTCGATGTGCTGCAGGTGGCACTGGCGATCGTCACGGAACGCCCCGGGCCGTTCTCGCGTGAGGACGAGGCCGCCATCTATGAGCAGATCCTGCGGGAGCAGTTCACTGACCCTGATATGATCCTGGCCCAGGCCGGCACCTGGGCCAACGATCGTGTCGAGTGCGGCTGAGTGTCCAGAGACCTCGAGTTGGCTCAGGTGGCAGGAGGAAGGAGGCCGCGATGGCAGCAGATGGCGAGGTTGAGCACAACTCTTTCAAGGGCGATGTCCTCAGGGTGGCGGCGGCCCAGATCGATCCCACCGAGGCGGAGATCGAGGCGAATCTCACCAAGCACAAGCAGTTCATCGACGAGGCCCGCCAGCAAGGCGTCGAGGTGCTGGTCTTTCCTGAGCTTTCACTGACCGGCTACCAGGTCCGCAGCCGCACGCCCGACCTGGCGATCACCCGGCACGACCCCCGGCTGATTGAACTGGCTGAGTATGCCGGCGACATGACCGTGATTGTCGGCTTCGTCGAGGAGGGCTATGCCGCGCAGTTTCACAACTCAGCCGCCGCCCTCCGCGGCGGTGAGGTGGTGTTCATCCATCGGAAACTCAACCTCGCTACCTACGGCAACCTCGAAGAAGCAAAATACTTCGCCCGCGGCCGCTACATCGAGACCTTCAGCCATCGGCTGCCCTGGACCGGCAGCATCTTCATCTGCGCCGATGCCTGGAACCCGGGGCTGGTCCACCTGGCGGCCCTCGCCGGGGCGACCTTTCTGGTGATGCCGGTCGCCTCCTCGCACGAGGCGGTAGGGATCGATTTTTCCAACCCGCTCGGCTGGGAGACGGCAATCAAGTTTTACGGCATGATGTACGGCATGCCCGTGATCATGACCAACCACTGCGGCAGCCGGGATGGCGAACAATATTGGGGCGGCAGCCGGATCGTCGATGCCCACGGCAAGCTGCTGGCCGTCGGTGGGGCAGGGGAGGAGCTGGTGGTGGCCGACCTGCGGTACAGCACCGTGCGGCAGGCCCGGTTCCAGCTGCCGACGGTTCGCGATTCAAACCTCGACCTGATCCACCGCGAGATCGAACGGCTTGACAACCGCATCGGGGTGCCCCGCGAGGTGCGGACGCTGCCGTAACGGGCCGGAGCAGCGGCGTTTGTCCTGCGGCCGAGATCGCAGACCGTTGACGCCGCAGTCACGCGTACCGCGGCCGGCCTGGCTGCTGTTCGTCGTGCCGCTCGAGCGGCTCTCCACCGCCCGCGGCAGGCTGCTGCACCGGCTGCTGTCGATTCAAGAAGAAGAGCAGGAGCGGATCAGCCGGGATCTTCACGACGGCATCGGGCAGTCGCTGACGGCAATCCTGATGCGGCTGCGGCTGCTGCAGTCTGAGCCGCTGCCGGCGACTGTGGAGCAGCAGTTGGCTGATCTTCGCGGGCTCGTTGGCAGTACGGTCGATGAGCTTCGCCGCATGGTTCGGGAGGGCCGCCCGCCGGTCTTGAGTGATCTGGGCCTGCAGCCGGCCCTGCGGCAGCGGTTTGCTGCCTTTGCAGCCAACGATGACTTCTCCATCAGTTTTGACTGGCAGTTGCCCGAGGCGAGTCGACTACAGCCCGCGGCCGAAACCGCGATCTACCGGATCGTGGGAGAGGCGGTGACCAACGCAGCGAAGCATGCCGACGCCACCACCGTGCGGGTCACGATTGATCGCTGTGCCGCCGGAGTGCGGGCCCAGGTTGTCGATGATGGCCGGGGCTTTGTGGGGCGAAGCAATGCTGCTGCAGACCGGCAGTCGTTCGGCATTCTCGGCATGCGGGAGCGGGCGGCTGCCCTTGGGGGCGGACTGCGGATCACCAGCCAGCCAAATCGGGGGACCGCGGTCGAGGTCACCATTCCCTGTGAATGGACCGCCCCCAACCCCCTGTGCTTTCGCGACTTTGAGGAGTCTGTCAATGGATAAACCCATTTCTGTTTTCATTGCCGACGATCACGGCATTGTGCGGTCCGGACTGAAGCTGCTGATCAGTCACGAACCGGGGATGCAAGTCTGCGGTGAGGCAGGCAGTGTCGATGACGTCCTGGCTGGGCTCGACGCCAGTGTCGATGTGCTGACACTCGACCTCGGCATGACCCAGCACGGATCGGCCGAGTTGATCCGACGGTTGTTGGCGCGACTGCCCCGGCTTGGCGTCGTGATTCTCACGATGCACGACGACCCGGCCTATGCCCGCATGGCCCTGGCGGCCGGCGCCCGCGGGTATGTTGTCAAGACTGCAGCCGATGTGGAACTGATCAAGGCCATCCGGGCCGTTGCCGCCGGCAGGCAATTCTGCACCGTGCCGCTGGCCGAAGCTGGCGGTTTGCCGGGTGACGGCCAGCCTGCCAGCCCACTCGACACGCTGAGCACCCGCGAGCGGGAAGTGCTGGTCTATGTCGCGCAGGGGTATACCAGCCAACAGATTGCCGAGCGGCTCTTCCTGAGTGTGAAAACGATCGAGTCGTACCGGTCGCGGCTGATGACCAAACTGAACCTGCGGGATCGGGCGGCACTGACCCAGTTCGCGATTGAGCAGGGCATTCTCGGGAAGGGCATGCAGCGGCTGTGAAGATGGGGGGTTCTGTGGGGCATTGCCGCGCATGGCGAGCCGTTTTTCAAGTATTGCCCGGAATGCGTGATTTCCCCGACGCGCTCCGTTGCCGAGAAGTCATAGGATGCGAATGTCCTGGTCAGCGGGGCACCACGGAACCATGAGCGAGGCGGATCAATGAACGCTTGGAAACGATGGCTTGACGCGAGGAATCTCAAGCAGCCAGTTGGCTCTGGCAGGACGCGACGCCGGCACCGCCGAACGACTCCGCTGCACCGCGGCGAGCGACTGGAACCCCGGGCGGTGCTCTCGGGCGACGGGTTCGGGGCGGCTGTGGTGGCGAATGACGTCGTCTTTGACAGCCTTGGCAACGAATACATGGTCGGCAGCTTCACCGGCACGGTCGACTTCGATCCGGGCGTCGGGGTCGTCAACCTCTCAAGCAGCGGGGCCCGCGATGGCTATGTGCTGAAGCTCGACGCCACCGGCTCGCTCGCCTGGGTCCGTTCCTTCCCCTCGACCTTCGGCTCGGCGGCGTCCTCGATCGCCATCGACGCGGCCGGCAACCTTGCCGTCGGTGGCAGCTTCTCGGGCAGTGTCGACTTCGATCCTGCCCGCGGGACTGCCGTCCTGGTGAGCCAAGGACGGAGTGACGGTTACATCGCCCGGTTCGATGCCGCCGGGGGCTATCTCTGGGGCGAGGCGGTCGGCGGCCTTGGTGAAGATTCGATTCGCGATGTCGCCGTCGATGCCTTCGGCAGTGTGCTGGCCGTTGGCGAGACAGAGTCAGCCTGGTCTGAGCACGGTTTTGTCACGAAGCTGGACAGCCTGGGAGCGGCCCTCTGGACAGTCGGATTTGCCGGCACCGGTGAAAGTGGTGCTGAAACGGTGGCGGTCGCCCCAGACGGCGCGGCGATCGTCGGCGGCGAATTTGAACGGTCGGTCGATCTCGGCGGCGTGCGGCTCGTTGCCAACGGCGAGGAGGACGGCTTTGTCGCCCGCTACGCCGCGGATGGCTCGGTCGACTGGGCCCGGACCGTCGGCGGTCTTGGTGAGGACTCGGTGGCGGGTGTCGCCGTCGGCAGCGACGGCTCGATCGCCGTGGTCGGCGAGGTGGAAACGATCGTTCCACCGCCAGTCAGCCCGGGGGGCTGGTACCGCCACGACGGCTGGGAGGACGACCGCGAGCAGGGGTTCGTGCTGCTGCTCGACGCGGCCGGTGCCGATGTCTGGTCGCAGACGCTGGATGCGACCCGCGAGGCAGCCGTAACCAGTGTGGCGATCGGATTGGACGGCGGTGTCACCATTGGTGGCGAGTTTTCCAGCACGATTACCTTCGATCCGGCCGGGACGGTTGGCTTTACCGCCGACGGCTACCGCAACGGATTCGTTGCCCGGTATGACGCTGCCGGCGGGTTCGTCTGGGCGACGCCGTTCGGGGGCGGCAACGCCGCAGTCACCGCGGTTGCCGTCGACGCCTTTGGTCACAGCCTCGTCGGCAGCACTGGCGGCATTTGGGCCGGTGCCTTCCTGACCGAACTTGACACTGCCGGGCTGGTGGTTCGCAGCGATGCCTTCGTGGCTGTGGGCGGATCGCCTTGGCACCGCGATCCTCATGATGACGATGATCGGCCGGGTGACGACGGCCCCGTTGACGATGACGGGCCGTACGACCGGGACGATGGCCCCTTCGATCATGGCGACGGCGATCGGGACCATGATGACCGGGACGATGATGATCGGTACCGAGACCGGGACAACGACGATGACGATGATGATGATGATGATGATGATGACTTGGAAGACGACGACCGGGATGGCCGCGACCGAGACGACGACGATGATGATTGGGATGATGATCACCCGTACGGCGACCGAGATGACGACCACGGTTATGGTTCCCGTGATGACAGCTGGTGGGGTGGGGTGCCTGTCACGCCGCCGCTCGCCACGCCGGTGACGACTCCGGTCACCAGTCAGCCTGGTGGGAAGACTGGCCTGCCGAAGTCGTTCTGGGACGAGTCGGACGATCTCAAGGAACTCCTGCCGGCCCGGATCAAGGAAGATGACGGCACGCCGTTCATCCTGCATGATGACGGTGAGCATCGGGACAAGGTGCGACGTTCGCTGGAGTCGCGGGAGGCGATCGACGGTGACGACCTGCTGAAGCTGCGGCGGCTTTCGCAGGCTCAACTGGCAATATTGAAGGTCTGGCTGGCGGCGCTGCCAGCCACGACGCCCGCGGCCGTCATGCCGGCAGCCAGCCTGCCGGCGAGTAGCTTCGCCGCTTACGCCGGCAGTCGTCAGACGGCGAAGACCAGCTTCTTCGCAAACCCGGGGCTGAGCTGACGCATCCGGGTGGCCGCGACAGGTCAGGCAGCCCGGCGAAACTGCTCGGCGTTCGCTTCCGGAGCGTCCGCGGTTTCGGCCGTGCCGCGAACGGCTGGGTTTGCTGGGGTGGGAGTGGCCGTCCCGTCGGCATCGTCGTGTTCGTCGACAAGGAAAGTGCCGACGAGTCCGTCGAGCATGTCAGGCAATGATGACAACACGTTGACGAACCCCAGCACCATCACCCCGTGATGGGCCCCAAGTTCGAGGGCGGAGAGGTCGGCAAAGAGCGTTTCGGCCGCCTCGTCGAGACCACTGGTCAGCAGCACGACGCCAGTGGTGAACTTCATCCAGGGGCTCTCGGCAACCGTCTTGATCCCGCCGATGACGAGCCGTTTGGCCTGCACGAGCGGGGGTGGTGTTCGGGGACGATTGCGTTGTGATCCCATTGGCGGCAACCTGCGGTGAGGGGGTGCTGGCAGCGGGCAAGGCCCATGAGCCGGGGGACAGCCTGATTCGCCGTTGGAGCCGTCTGCGGCGAACCTGAACGGTGGCTCGCGGGCGTCGCTTTCCCTGTAAACCAGCTGTCGTGAAGGGCTTTTTCACAACCCAGCCGCGGCCACAGAACTGCCCGCTGCGGGAGGGGATACCGACGGCAGGGCCTTGAGGTCAACCGCTATTTGTCGGTGCCTCGGAGAACTTTATGGGTGAGGGGCGTTCCCCATGCCAATTGAGCGGCGTCGGAAACTGAACGGAGCCGGGATGGCGAAGTGAGGTTTCCGTCGAGTGAGTGAAGGTCAGGATGACCGGAGCGAACGTCCGGCGAAATGGCATGGGAACCGCCCCGACGCATCGGTAAAGACCTGCGACCCACAAAATTCCCCGATGGACCTATTTGTCCGGAGCTGGCGGCCGGCGGCCGGTGCTTCTGGTTGACGGCTGATCGTGCTGGGGCCACAACAAGGCACGAAATTGTTCCCTTGAGCAGATGGGCCCGGTGCAGGGATGACTGACGAAAACACGCCTGATTACAGCTTTTGCAAGGGGTCGCCCGCGTTTGAAGGGCTGTCGGATGCCGAGATCGGCTCGATACTGGCAACGGCCAAGCCGCTGGAGGTTTCCGGCGGCGAGGTCTTGCTCCGGCAGGGTGACCCCGGCGGCACCATGTATGTGATCACCCGGGGCCGGGTCCGGGTGCTGCTGGAGGAGGATGACGGCGAGCAGACCCTGCTCAATGTGCTCGATCGCGGAGCCCATTTTGGGGAACTGTCGATGCTGATCGGGTCCCCTCGCAATGCGACCGTCACGGCTGTGGTCGATACCGAACTGCTGGTCCTCAGCCACGATCAGTTTGCTGAGGCGGTCGAGCGGGTGCCGCAGTTCGCCGTCAATCTCAGCCGCACGCTCGGCCGCTGGCTGCGAGGCGAACTGCTCGGAAAGCGACAGCAGGTGATTCGGGCAGTCTTTGGCGTGGTGCAGTCGCGGGAGGAGCATGCGGCCCTGGCCATGCAGATGGCCGAACTGTTCGAGCGCCGTGGTGCCCGCATCAAGGTGGTGACGCACCGGCCGCAGGCTTGGCCAGCCGGCCGGGTGCTCGGAGAACTGAAGGCCGATCAGGATACAGAACACCTTCGTGACCAGATTGCCGACGCGGTGACGCAGGGCAATAGGGTGCTGATCGACTGTGATGTCGCCACGGCTGATCCGGGCCTGCTCAGTCAGTGTGAGCATCTCCTCTGGCTGTTCGACAACCGCGATGAGTCGGTGCCGGAGAGTCGGCTCGGTTCGCTTGTGCGGAATCATGAGCGTTTCGCCGGCCATTCCCAGGTGGTCTGGACACACGAGCGGGCCGAGCGGCTGCCCCGACGGCAGGCCCACGACCTGCCGTTACCGACTGCCGATATGCGGGTGCAGTGGACCCGTGGGGCCGACGGGCCGCAGTTCCGAGACCATGACGTGGCCCGCTGCATTCACTGTGTCGATGGGCTGGTGTTCGGCCTTGCCCTTGGGGGGGGCGGGGCAAAAGGCATGGCCCATCTCGGCGTGATCGAGGTGCTGGGCCGCGAGGGCATCTTCTTCGATAGCGTCGCCGGCACGAGTGCCGGGGCGATCATGTCGGCCGGCTACGCGATGGGCAAGTCGCCCGAGATGCTGCTTGATTTAATGCTCAAGGAGATGACGCCGCCGGGCTGGCTGCGGCCGCTGCCCAAAAACCGCGAACTGTTCCTGCTGACGCAGTTCCGAATGGGCTGGATTGAGCCGAAGTTCCGTGAGCACCTGCAGAATGTTCAGTTTGAAGAGCTGCTGCTGCCGGCTTCGTTGGTGACGGTCGATCTGGTGACCGGACAGGAGCGGATCCGGCGGACGGGTGACGTTGTCTCGGGCGTGATGGAGAGCATCAACCATCCAATTTTCGGCAAGCCGATTTTGCGTGGGGATGAGGCCTTGGTGGACGGCGGTGTGCTGGCCAACGTGCCCTCGCACTGCCTGCGGCGGCAGGGCGCGAACGTTGTGCTGGCCGTTGACGTGACGACCAAACTCTCCAGCGACTTCTGCCGCGACCCAAGGTATCCGGGCCGGCTGACCGCGCCGGGCTATCTGCGGACGCTCCTGCGGGTCAACGATGTTTCGCTGCGAAGTCTCTCTGGCATTCATCGCTCTGGCAGCGACTACGTGATCACCCCCGACACCTCGGCCCACACGTTTGACGATTTTGCCGCCGGCCGTGAACTGATTGACCGCGGCCGGGAAGCCGCTGAAGCGGCCCTGCCGGAGATCAAAGAAAAGCTGGCCAAGGTCTATCAAGCGATCGATTCGCCGGTCCGCTAAGATTTTTGGTGAGGGGACATTCCTCGGTCGTGTGTATGGTTTGTTCTTGCATGGCGGTGTCATGTTTCGTATCAAACCGTTTCAGTGACAAAGCGGTTTGTCGTTCGGTTGTTCAGGAAGACCAGAGGTTTTTGATGTCAACATCTCGCCGTCAGTTTCTTCACTCCACGTCTCTTGCTGCTGCGGCAGCCGTGCCCTATTTCGTTGGGCAGTCGCGTTCCCTCGCTGATGAAACTGCGGCTAAGAACGATCGCGTTGCCATCGGCTTGATCGGTGCAGGCGGCATGGGGGTCGGCAACCTCAGGTCGGCTGCCAAGTGGATTGATGTCATGGCGATTGCCGACGTCGATCGCGGCCGTGCCGACTCATCCAATAGCCAACTGGCTGGCGGCAAGGCCCAGGTCTACGAGGACTACCGGGCCATCCTCGACCGCAAAGACATCGATGTGTTGCACGTCGCCACGCCCGATCACTGGCACACCAAACCGCTGGTCGAGGCCATGCTGGCTGGCAAGGACGTCTACTGCGAGAAGCCGCTGACATTGACGATCGATGAGGGCAAGCTGATTCGCAAGGTGCAGCAGGAGACCGGCCGGATTATTCAGGTTGGCACCCAGCAGCGGAGCCAGTTCAACCTCTTCGTCAAGGCGATCGCCATGGTGGCGGACGGCCGGGTAGGGAAAATCAAGAAGGTCACTGCCGCGATTGGCGGGGCACCCACCTGCGGTCCGCTGCCTGTTGCCGAGGTGCCCGAAGCGCTCAACTGGGACCGCTGGCTCGGCCCTGTGCCGGCGGTGGACTACCGCTTTTTCCAGGGGCCGGCCACGAAGGACAAGAGCGGCAACGAGCGACGGCCCCGTCCGAATACCAACTGCCACTACGAGTTTCGCTGGTGGTATGAGTACTCTGGCGGCAAACTGACGGACTGGGGCGCTCATCATGTCGACATCGCCGCCTGGGCCCTTGAGCAGGCTGGCCAGGCTGGTGACGAGGCCGGTCCGACCGGCGTCTCGGGTACTGCTAAGCACCCGGTCGAGTTTAGGGACGGCATGCCGGTGGAGCGGGACCGCTACAACACGGCGACAGCCTTTCTCTTCAACGTCACCTACCCGGGAGATGTCGAACTGGTCATTCGGCACGACACTGACAACGGTGTGACCATCGAGGGCGACAAAGGCAAGATCTTTGTCAACCGTGGGAAGCTCACCGGCGCTCCGGTTGAAGCCCTCAAGGACGATCCGCTGCCGGAGGACGCCATCGCCAAGGTCTACAAGAACCTGCCGATGGTGGGCGATGGCCGCAGTGCCCACTGGGCGTCGTTCCTGCACTGCGTGAAAACCCGGCAGGAGCCGATCTCAGACGTGCATTCGCACATGCGGGCCCTCAACATCTGCCACCTTGCCGGGATCAGTGCCCGGCTGGGCCGCAGCCTTGCCTGGGATGCCAAGGCCGAGCAGATCACGGGCGATAGCCAGGCCGATGCGATGCTGGCCCGGCCCTATCGCAAGGGCTACGAGATCGACATGGGCTGAACACCCCGCCGCCCGATGCCGCTGGTCATGCCACCAGCGGCATCGGGCAGTCGAGCGTCGTGGCCACGGCCCGCAGGAGTTCAAGTTCGCGAGGAACGATCTTCCCGTCGGCGGCTGCGGTTTCGGCCAGCCCCTGCACCAGCCGGGCCTTCGATTTGGCGGAAAGCCGATCGAGGGCATCGATCGCCTTGTCCAGCCGCGTAAAGATGCTGCGGTCCCACGGCTGCAGGGCCAGGCTCTCCAGTTGGGCCGCCTGGGCCCCCCGCTTGAAGGCCGCTTGAACCGCCTCATCCCCGCCGCCCCCGGCATGGGCCAGTGCCGACAGCACGGCCGACACATCGGCCGGAGTGGGCTGCCGGACCCGATAACGCCGGTGATGGCCAAAATACGGATCGAGGACGTGCAGCACGACCTTTTGGAGTGTCCATTCAAACAGACTCAGGCGGTTATCGGCTGCGGCCAGGGCCTGGAGGTTGTCGCGGAACCGCTCATACTGCTCAGGTGAAAGCTCTTTGAGCGGTCCGAGACAGATATCGACCAGCGGCAGCCGAAGTTCCCGGGGAAGCTTTTGGGATAGCTCATGCAACCGTGTCGTGATCTGGTAGACCGCCGGGTCAGCCTCGGCTGCCAGCCGCTCGAATTGCCGCTGGCAGCTTTCAAAGTCGGCATCGAGCAGCAGCGCATAGATGACTGCCCGGGCACCGTAGGGTTCGTGGGCCGCATCGCGCAGCGGCGTTGGCAGTTCCTCAAGTAGGCTGTGCGACCGCGCGAGCTGCTCCGGTGTTGGCCGGCCAATCGACTCCAGGGCCTGCTTGGGAGACGGCGGCGGGGGTGGAGTTGGTGCGGTCGTGGCCCCGCCCGGTGCCGCCTGGCCGACAAAGCCCGACGCACCAGCGACCGTCACCGCTGGGTGGTCTGACGGTTCAGCGGTCGCGACGGCCTGCTCAGCCTGCCAGAAGCGGTCGATCCGGCTGATTCGCTCCGGTAGCGGTGGGTGGGTGGCGAACAGGGCCGATACCCCCGAGGCAAAGAACATGTGCGAGGCCTCGGTCGCCCGGGCGGCATTGACTGTTGAGCCCCGGTCGAGGCCACCAATTCGTTTGAGTGCTCCGGCGATGCCGTCGGGGTTGCGGGTGAACTGGACGGCTGAGGCATCGGCGAGGAACTCTCGCTGCCGGCTGACCGCCGCCTTGATCAGATTGCCGATCAGCGTGCCGGCAAAGCCGACCGCCATCAGCCCGAGGCCGAGGGCAATAAACGGAGCCGCCCCGCCCCCCTTGTCGTTGCTGCTGCGGCGGCTACCGCCGGCAGCCGCCAGCCGCAGGGTGTAGTAGCCGATCAGCCCCACCAGCAGGATGCCGTGGATGATCGCGATCAGCCGGATGTTCAGCCGCATGTCACCGTTGAGAATGTGGCTGAACTCATGGGCGATCACTCCCTGCAGCTCATCACGGGAGAGCTGCTCGACACAGCCACGGGTGACCCCGATCACCGCCTCGTCGGGCTTGTAGCCGGCGGCGAAGGCGTTGATGCCCGGCTCGTGGTCCATCATGTAGACCCAGGGCACCGGCAGGCCGGAGGCGATTGCCATCTCTTCGACCACGTTGAGCACCTTCCGCTCAAGCGGATCACTCGCATTTTTGGGCAGCGGGCGGCCACCCAGCATCAGTGCGACTGATTCGCCCCCGCCGGCCAACTGGGCGGTCTTGTAGAGGCTCCCCGCCCCGACAACACCACCGACTGCCAGCGACACACCGGCCAGAATGTCGGGCCGCCAGAAGGTGGCTGGGCCGAGCTGGGCCACCGTCTCTCGCTGTTCGGCCAGCTGCTCGACGCCGCCGAGGAAGATCGCCATGACGAGCGTATAGGTGCCAGCCACGAGACCGACCACGGCAAGCAGGAACAGCCCTATCAGCCAGCTGGTGTTCCGCCGTGCTCGGTCTTGATGCTCAAAAAAATTCATGCAGCCTCTGCATCGCCTCGTCAGTGGGGACAACAGCTGGCTCGGGTAATCGGGTCAGTGTCAAAATGAAACCTTCGGAGCTGCCTGGATTGCCTCGCGATCTTCGAACTCCAGCAGTGACGCGGGCAGAAATCCGAAACTGCCGGCTAGCAACACCGGCGGAAAGGAGTCGCGATAGGTGTTGTAGGCAGTGATGGCGTCATTGAAGGCCTGCCGGGAAAAGGCGACCTTGTTCTCGGTGCTGGTCAGCTCTTCCTGAATGGCCATCATGTTCTGGTTGGCCTTCAGGTCGGGATAGGCCTCAGCCAGCGCAAACAGCCGGCCCAGGGTCTGGGTCAGCATGGTCTCGGCACCGCCGAGGGCGGTCATCGCGGCCGGGTCACCCGGGTTGCCCGCAGCTTTGCCCGCAGCCGAAACCGCCTGATTGCGGGCATTGATCACCGCCTCGAGTGTCTCCCGCTCATGGGACATGTAGCCCTTCGCGGTCTCGACCAGATTGGGAATCAGGTCGTATCGGCGTTTCAGTTGGACGTCGATCTGGGCAAAGGCATTCTTGCCCCGGGCCCGCAGGGAGACGAGTTGGTTGTAAATGCCGGCAATCCAGAGGCCGAGGATGACAGCAACGCCGAGGATCACCAGCAGCGTGATCACGGTTTCGGAGAGGGCAACAAGAACGGGTGGCACGAGACACCTCCAGCGGCGGAAAGAAGGAACGGACGGGCGGCTGGGCAGCGACTGGTCGCCGCTCCAGAACGAGTAAGATACGCCAAGCTCCGGCGATCTGTCAGCATTCGTCGGCAGCAGGCTCAGGAGTTCACCGAAGGAGATCCCGATAGGGAGAGTCAGATGATCCGAGGCGTGGTGCTGTTTTCGGTTGTCTTGGCATCATCCCTGACGGCGGCCGAATGGCCACAGTGGCGGGGGCCGGACGGGCAGGGGCATGCGACCGATGCCCGAGACCTGCCAATTAGCTGGCGGGTGGGGCCGGCTGGCCGTGAAGTGGCCGAGGGCGAAAACATCCGCTGGCGGACCGAGACGCCCGGACGGGCCTGGTCGTCACCAGTGATCGACGGTGATTTGATCTGGCTGACAACGGCGATTGAGCAGGGTATCGCCAAAGAGGGCCCCCCGCCTCCCGGCGGCCGTAAGCCGCAGCCGCGGAGCGTGGCTGAGGCGGTTATCTTTCGGGCAATCGCCGTTGATCGTGCCAGCGGCCGCATCATCCACGACGTCGAGCTGTTCACGGTTGCACACCCCCAGCCGACCCATCTGCTCAACAGCTTCGCCTCGCCGAGCCCGGTGCTGGCCGATGGAAAGCTCGCCTGCCAGTTTGGTGACTACGGCACGGCCTGCCTTGACACCGCGACGGCAGAGGTGCTCTGGCACAACCGCAGTCAGCGGCTCAGTCACGAGAACGGTCCAGGTGGCTCGCCCATCGTCTGGAAGAACCTCCTCATCTTCCACTGTGATGGCAGTGACGTGCAGTATGTCGTTGCCCTCGACATGGCGACAGGCAGGCAGGTCTGGCGGACCGACCGCAGCGGCGAACTGCGGGATAACCCGGAACTGAAGAAGGCCTACGGGACGCCGCTGATCACCACGATCGACGGGCGTGACCTGCTACTCTCGCCGGCGGCTGACTGGCTGTACGGCTACGACCCGGCGACCGGCAAGGAACTCTGGAAGCTCAGCTATGGAGTGCTGGGGTTCTCAATCGTCCCCCGGCCAGTGGTAAGCAATGGCATCGCCTTCATTGGCACCAGCTTCATGAAGTCGGAACTGCTCGCGGTTCGGCTCGGGACGAATGCGGTATCGCAGCCTGAGATTCTCTGGCGGTACGGCCGCAGTGTGCCAAACATGCCGTCGCCTCTCGTGGTCGGTGACGCAGTTTATCTTGTCAGTGATAAGGGAATTGCGACCTGTCTCGAGGCTGCCACCGGCGATGCCCGCTGGACCGGCCGGCTGGGGGGCAGCTTTTCATCGTCGCCACTGTTCGCCGACGGCAGGATCTACGTCGGCAACCGCGATGGGCAGATGTTTGTGATCAGGCCGGGGGACTCCCTCGACATTCTGGCGGCCAACGACTTTGGCGAGGCGGTCATGGCCAGCCCGGCAGCAGTCGGCCGGGCACTGTACGTCCGCACTGAGCGAGCCCTCTACCGGATTGAGCAGTAGGCAACTGGTCAGGCCTTTGCCGCGATGACTGCCAGCAGGTCGTGCCAGCTGTTCACGAACGCTTCCGCGCCCTCCCGCTGCAGCTGCTCCCCGAGTGCAGGAATATCGACTCCGGCGGCGGTAATCTCATGGAGCATGCGTTCGGCGTTGCCGCCACCGGCCGAGAGGCCCACCGGCGTGCGGCCGTGGTCGGCAAAGGCCCGCAGGGTCTTTTCGGGCATGGTGTTGATGGTGTGGGGCGCGGCGAGATTCTCGACGTAGAGCACATCGGAGGCCTCGGGATCCTTGGTGCCGGTGCTGGCAAACAGCAGCCGCTGCGGCAGTACGCCAAAGTTAGCCAGCCGGGCAAACCGGTCGGAGGCCAGCAGGCTGCGGTAGGCGGCATAGGCCTTGGTGCCGATGGCGATGCCGAGCGTGTTCTTCAGGTGCTTTGGCAGCAGGTCTGCGGTCGGGGTATCCCAGCGGCTGATGAAGAGCGACGCCACCGAGCAGACCCGCGGCGACAGCCCGGCGTCCAGCCGTCGCTCGATGCCCCGCAGGTAGGCCGCAGCCGCTGCCAGGTACTGCTCGACGGTAAACAGCAGCGTGACGTTGACCGGCACGCCGGCAAAGATGGCCGCCTCGATCGCCGGCAGGCCCTCGGGGGTGCCGGGGATTTTGATGAACAGGTTGTCGCGGCCCGCCTGTCCGTGCAACTGCTGGGCGGACTCGATCGTGGCGGCAGTGTCGTAGGCCAGCAGCGGTGAGACCTCGAGCGAGACCCAGCCGTCGAGGCCGCCGGTTGCCTCATGGACCGGCCGGAAGAGGTCAGCGGCCCGCTGCAGGTCCTCGATGGCCAACTCAAAGAACAGATTCTCTTCGGCAAGGCCGCGGCCAACCTTTTCGGCGATGGCCGCATCGTAGAAGTCGTTCTTTGCGATCGCGTTGTTGTAGATCGATGGGTTGCTCGTCAGGCCGGTGACCGACAGGCTGCCGATCCAGTCGGCCAGCGTGCCGTCATCGAGGATGCCCCGGGTGATGTTGTCGAGCCAGAGGCTCTGGCCGAGCTGGCGCAGCCGGGTGGTGGGTGAGGACAGTGACGGGGCGGCTGGCATGGGGGCTGACATGGTGGCAAGCCTGCGAGAGGGGGGGGGTGACGAACGTTTTTCAATTTAACGGGTAGCTGATGAGCCAGCCACCTTCCCGGTGCAGGCGGTACAATCTCGCCATGCCACTCCTCTCCCTTGATGATCTTTCCCTCGCCTTTCGTGGTGTGTCGCTGCTGGCGGGGGTCACGAAGACGATTGAGCCTGGCCAACGTATTGGATTGCTTGGCCGCAACGGGGCGGGCAAGACCACGCTGCTGCGGCTGATTACCGGCGAGCAGGAGCCCGATAACGGTGGCTGCACGCTGGGGCCCGGGGCCTCGGTTGCCTTTCTGCCTCAGGAGGTCCCTGCCGATGTGGCCGGGCGGGTACTCGAAATCATCCAGAAGCCGCTCGGGGCCGTGGTGGAGGCTGGCCTGCTCGAAGACTGGCAGGCAGAGACCCGGGCCCATCAGTTGCTTGAGCAGATGGGGCTGGATGCCGCTGCCGATATCGCCACGCTGTCGGCTGGCCGCAAGCGCCGGGTGCTGCTGGCCCGGGCCCTGGTGACCGAGCCCGACCTGCTGCTGCTCGATGAGCCGACCAACCACCTCGACCTCGAGGCGATCGAGTGGCTGGAGTCGTTTCTGGCCGGCTGGCGGGGCACGCTGCTGTTCATCACCCACGACCGTGGCTTCCTGCGCCGGCTGGCCAATCGCATCTGGGAACTCGACCGCGGCCGGCTGTTCGACTGGGACTGCGACTACGACACCTTTCTGGAACGCAAGGTCGCCGCACTCGAGGCTGAGGAGAAGCAAAACGCCCTGTTCGACAAACGGCTGGCCGAGGAAGAGGCCTGGATCAGGCGGGGCATCAAGGCCCGCCGCACCCGTAATGAGGGCCGGGTACGGGCCCTGAAACAGATGCGGGAAGAGCGGAGCGGCCGAAGAGAACAACTCGGCCGGGCCAATCTGGCCATCCAGGAGGCGGCCCGCAGCGGCACCCTTGTCTGCGAGGCGAAGCAACTGCAGTTCGGCTATACCAACCGGCCGATCGTGGACGGCTTTTCCACCACTATTATCCGAGGTGATAAAATTGGCTTGGTCGGCCCTAACGGCGTCGGCAAGACAACACTGTTGCGGCTGTTGCTGGGCGAGCTCGAGCCTCAGGCCGGCACCGTCCGCACCGGAACGAACCTGTCTGTCCGCTATTTTGACCAACTGCGGGGGCAGTTGGCGGCTGAGCAGCCGGTGATCGACCAGGTCAACGACGGCAATGACTTTGTCACGATCGACGGCAATCGCCGGCATGTGATCGGCTATCTGCAGGATTTTCTGTTCGAGCCGGAGCGGGCTCGGCTCCCGGTGAAGTTTCTCTCTGGGGGTGAGCGAAACCGGCTGCTGCTGGCCCGGCTGTTTGCCCAGCCGGCCAATGTGCTCGTGCTCGATGAGCCGACGAATGACCTCGATCTGGAAACCCTCGAACTGCTCGAAGAAAAGCTGGTGGCCTTCTCCGGCACGGTGTTGGTGGTCAGCCACGACCGGGCGTTTCTCGACAATGTTGTCACCAGCGTGATCGCCTTCGAGCCGGCCGGGCCACGGGAGTATGTCGGGGGCTACACCGACTGGCAGCGGCAGGCCTCAGCTTCAGTGACTGCCGGCGGCGGCAAGCCAGCGGCCACGATCGCATCACCGGCGAAATCGTCGGCAGCCACGGCGGTTAAGCCGAAAAAGCTGAGCTACAAAGACCAGCGGGAACTCCAACAGTTGCC
>Ga0209986_10000424_pt1 | contig 40350 bp, 29 predicted proteins | sample BlataG_FD_183168 | JGI IMG/M metagenome (GOLD analysis project Ga0209986, IMG submission 183168) | Deep subsurface microbial communities from Black Sea to uncover new lineages of life (NeLLi) - Black_00105 metaG (SPAdes) (version 2) | ecosystem: Environmental > Aquatic > Marine > Oceanic >... | reverse complement strand
GGGGGGGGGGGGGGGGGGAACACAAACAAAAGGCAACAGCGAACAACTTGTCCATTTATCTCCCTTTCTGACCATCCCTTTCTCTTTTTCAGGCAACTAAATAGGAAGGCCAGGGCGGGAGGAGCCCCTTGAATAATAGCTACGATCAGAGTTGGGTGGTGGTGCATATTGTTGTTGAGGTGCAACAGGTGGTAGGCCATATTTTTTAGAGTTTGAGCCAGGCATGGAAAAGCTGCCAGAAACAGGTACAGAAGCAGTCAAATATGCAGCCTTCTCTCTGGTGGGACTACCTCCACTCTTAGATGATCTCTTTCGTAGAGCTCTCAGCCACTTCTGATCAGCAGTAAACATGACATGATCAGCACTGAGTTTCATAGCTGCAACGAGGGAGCCAGCGAGTAGGCAGCCAATACCGATCAAAGTCCAAGTTGCATCATCAACCAAAGCGTCGGCTGTTGCTCCCAAGGATTCGATGCTTTCCTTTGAGCAGAGGCATTTGTTCGATTTAAGCATCGAGTAATAGTTCAGGTTGAGGCAGCCTTGGGAGAAGCAGATGTCATTTTCAGCATCGAGTACTGCTCCAAGTCTGTTAAGGGGTTTGAGAGGAGCAAGTGATTGGAGGGAAACGAGGTTCACAGTGTTGCCAGAGACGAAGACTTCAGCTGTAGGAGCTGTAGCAATCACAGCGTCAGCACCAGCAATGGCAGGTTGGCTTACTTGGAGTGGCTCTTCGTCCTTGACAGGCTTGGTTGCAATGGGCTCCACTGCCGCTTTTTCAGCGACTGGGACTGGTTCAACGACTGGTACTGGTTTGAAAGGAGCTGGTACTTCTTCTGAAGCAACAACTGCTACTGACTCAACTGTGGCGGTAGGTCCTTCAGGGCCGAAAACCTCTTGAGTCTTACGCTCTTCTCTTGTTGTTGTAGTTGCTGCTGGTTTCTTGGCAGCAGCTCCATCTGATCCCTTCCTTTCTGACTCTTTGTTGTCATTGTTCTTGCTGTCAGCCTTTTTGGAAGGTTCTTTCTCAGTTGTTCCTTGTGATTCAACAACTGGGGTATCAGTTTCCTCTACTACTGGATCAACTACTGGTTGAGAAGAGTCGACGGGCAGTGCTGGTGCTGGTGCAGGTGCAAGTGCCACCTGAATAGGAGCAATAGGGAGAGTATATGGAACATCAAATCTGTCTAATGTTGCTGCGAGGGAAGAAATGGCAGTGTCAAACTTCTTCTGAGTTGCGTGGATGGCATCATAATTTGCTGCAGCAACGGTGGTTCCATTGTAGACAGACTTAGTGTTGGCGCCCCAGACTGCAATCATCAAGCCGTTAAAGACAAACCAGATGCAGCACAAGAAGGAAAATGCAACCAGGAAACCTGAGATATAGTGAATGAAGGCATGGAAACTCTTTGGCCATCCACTCCGGTTTCTGCGACCCAATTTGCGGAGGTTTTGGTCCAGGCGCAGGGCGGCAAGCAAGACGACTGCTGCAATGCACACTGCACTTACTACCACAGTTGCTATCCAAGCGTTTGACAGAATATCCATGTAACGTGGAAAACCTTCTGTAGTACTTGAACCTGCTTCTGCCAGGAGTGTTTCATTCTTGTCATACATAGCCTTTCCTTTGATGGAATACAGGGCCAGGCCTCCACCGAGGAGAAACACAGAGACTATTGCAAACCACGGCACCAACGACAGGAAATCTTTCACTTTACTCCATTTGGATGGTTGATCATCTTCTAAAGGCATTTTCTTGCTCAAAGAGCGACGTTCACTGCCGTAGTTTCCCCTGTATATATAGAACAGGAAAGAGTTAGTTATAGGAGATGTGGTTTGCACAAGGAATTATTGAGTAAAACCAGGGAGTAAAACGCACCGACTTGCTGAAATAGACCCTTCTCCTGGTCTACTACTAGGTACTTTTGATGATACGTTCTTGATCGCTTCTGGAGTGGCCATGGTTTCGTTTTCTTGTTCAGCCATTATTACTGGGTTTAGGGATGCAAGGTTGTTGGCTGGAGAAAATTAGGTAGGATTACTAAACCTCTTGATGGATTTTAGCAGTACATTGATTTCAATGGACCAAATGGCCTTCAATCCCTCGCTTTTATATCAGCTGTCTTACTAGTGTTTTTCTCCCCGCTCATTCTGGGCACCCACCTTGTGCACCATTTAGGAGCGATCTTGCTTAAATTTCTGGGTACAATCAACCAAGCATACGCCATACATTGCTAAGAACATGTTGCAGTGTAGCTAAACAAATTGAAAGGTTTTCTAAGTCGGAAAGTCATCTAGTCTTAGAGATTTTTTATTTGTGGAAGACTGGGAGAATAGTTAAAGGAATAATGATTGAAGTCCTAGTTAATGATCGTCTCGGCAAGAAGGTAAGCCATTCCATCAGTACATACTTTCACAATAGCAATCAAATACTGCCATCACATCCCCGTCTTTCATTCCTTTCCTCCCTGTTCTCACAACCCTCCCTTCTCGTTTGGTATATACACCAGGTCAGAATAAAGTGCAATGAAGATGACACTATAGGAGACCTTAAGAAACTTATAGCAGCACAGATTGGCACAAGACCAGATAAAATTAGACTTCAAAAGTGGTATACTGTCTACAAAGACCACATCACGTTACAGGACTATGAGGTGCATGATGGCTTCAACTTTGAGTTATATTACGATTAGAGGATTCACCGTTGCATTCCAAACTTAAGATTTACATTTTGCTATTTATACATACATGACTGGGTAACATTAAATGATAGATAGATGCATTTTGTCTCTTTGCTTCCTTTCTGCAAAAAAGTACCAATATGCATGCAGACAGAACTTTTTACATTTTTCACACAATATCGTCACTCATCACTCCTCTAATATCCTTTGTTACTCTTTGAGATGCACGGCTGAATAGCTTTTGTGCAAACATCTCCCCAGTCTTTGCAATACCTGGCAATAAACCAGGCACAGCCGTCAATTCCTGTGCCAATCGCACCGACTTTTGCAAGTTAAATCCTGCTGATGAAGAAGTAGTAGAAGGAGACATTGGCATTGGCATTCCTTTCTGTAGTATCTTCTCCATTCTGTCCAATGTTTCTAATGCTTGAATATCCCCCTCTTGAAGCTCCACAGCTGGGACAACAAATCTTTGAGCTATCTCCAGTGGAGTCATTAAAGGAAGGACCAGGGGGCGCCAAGGACCCAGCGCCTCAATCATTCCCATGCTAACCGCTGCAGCTGGCGACCTCAATAGGGCTTGGACAGCAGTGCTGGCAAAAGCTCTAGCTGCGGCATCTGCAGCAGCAGCAGCTTCTTCTACAAATAATTCTTGTACATATGATTTTTCATTGCTAAATATTACTTGAAGTGCATCCTTGGCAGCTGGAGTGAGAATTGGTTCGTTGTCGTTCGCAACAACCCCCTCAACATCAGACCTATTGCTGTTGCTATTAGGTATACCTTCTACAGTGTAATCAAAGAATCCAGTGGCCAGTTTTTCCAACCTGTTCATATCAATATGCTCACCATCACCAAATAGCAATGTACGAAGCGCTTTTCTGGCTCTTGGGCTGTCATCCGTCAGCAATCTTCTACTCAGATATGGAAAGCATTCCTTGACAATGGAATAATCAGGGTCAGCTTTCAAAGCTATGCCTTCAATGACGCTGAAACACCTCAAAATCAGGGTAAAATAGGGTGGAACCTGGAAGAAAGGGTATGAATCAGCCAACAAATCCAGCTCTTGCAGAACTTTGTTTATGTCGACTTTTGCTGCACCTCCTCCCTCACTCAATTGTCTGAGGATGCTGCCCAGTGTAGGCACCAGTCCACTGTCTTTCAAAGAAGGAGCACCAGGCTTTGTAAAACCAAGCCTTGTCAAATCATCAGCAACGGAATCCCAATCCTCAATAGACAGGTGTGCAATGTATTCCAACAAAGTGAGGGAATACTCCTCTTGAATCTCAGTCATCAAGCCATAGTCTAAAACAGCAATCTTTCCATCTGGAGTTCTCAACAAGTTACCTTCATGTGGATCACTATGTAGGAAGCCAGTGTCACACAGCTGAGCAAGATATGCAGCCAACAAAGTGTTGCATAACTCCCTCACATCTGACGCTGTTGATTCTGACAGTCTCTCCCCGTCTATCCATTCACTGACCAGCACATCATCGACTGCCAACACAACTTTGGGAACAACGATTCCAACCAAGTCTTGTTCTTCAACATCTTTAGCAAAACGAACTGCATTGGCTGCTTCACGTTCATATGCCATCTCTTCAAAGAACCGAGCAGCCCATTCGTCAATCAACGACGCCCAGTCGAGCTGTAAAACATCATTCATTGCAATAGATAGAGATCTCATTAAGTAAATATCTAAAGCCACTGAAGATAGCACATCTGGACGACGCACTTTAATAGCAACCACTCCTCCTCCAAATTCAGGACGGAGTGTTCCTTTGTAGACTTGACCCAAGGAAGCAGCTGCTACAGGGGATGTTGTGAGGCTGGAGAAGACTCTAGTCAGATCATCGACTTTGTATGCTTTGGCAATGCAGTCATAAGCCACGGCATCATCAAAAGTAGGGACCCTATCTTGTAATTTTTGAATCTCCCTAAGATAGTACTCGTCTAGAATGTCTACTCTTGTACTCAGAGCCTGGGCAATCTTGATGCTGGCTGAGCCAAGTCTCTCTATTGCTTGACGCAATTGGACTGCTCTAACTGGAGAGTTGTGCTTGCCTTGCAGCAAATCAGTGAGCAAGCCTAGGCCAAAGCCCAGTGCTTCTGAAGCAAATTGTAATGATCTGGCTTGGACAGCTACAGGACGTCTTTGCCAATATTGTTCTGAAACGTTGACGTTATACTCCGTGGTCAATGCATCATTATTATCTGTGTTTGAAGGTTGAATGGTAGCAGCACGGGAGGAAACAGCGATTAAAGCAGTTGTTATTGCAATTGTGGGTGCAAGTGTTTCCAAACTATAACCTCTAGCTCCCACAGCAACAAGATACTCTTGCAGAGCAGCCAGTTGAGAGGAAAGTATGACATGCGCATCAGGCAACAAATGAACTATATTAACTGATGCCAGCATTGTTTGAATGGACTGCAATGCATCCACTACTATTTGAGTCAAATTAGAGGGAATACTATCACTAATACCATTCTTCACAATCATCAGTCCTTCACTCACAGAAGCCAACAAAACAGACTGAGCCTTGTCAAGCAGACTTTTCATGTCATCAAAAGCTTGGCTTCCTCCTAACCCTTGATCCAACAACAATGCCTGTGCCTTGGCAAGATACATTGACACTTGTTCAAGAGCTGGAGAATCAGCCAATGTAGACGATACTACCTGCTTTGCCATGTCGTAGCCCCAGTGAGGATGTAGATCTTGCTCTTGCATCTTTTGAGCTACTGCTGACAGTGACGATGTTATTACTTCAGGCAAAGATACCGACAAGGAAAGATCTTCTGGTAATGGCAACTTGGGGAGCTGAAGTTGAATTTGGGGAGTGCTTCCGGTGGTGTTTGAAATTATAGATTCTTTGGCTTTGTAAATTAGCGACTCTACTTCTTTCAAGTCTGTATCAGGCAGATTAAAGGTGGATATGTAGGTTTGCAGAGATTCTAAGGACAAGTCAGAGGTGGGGATGGTGACACTGCCATCTTCTAGTCCAGCTGCTTTCTCTACTGCATTCAATACTTCTTTGGCAATGTCTGAGCCCCAATGGGCTTGTTTAACACCAAGCTGCTGCTCTATTATCCTTGGGACATCTGCTAGGACTGTGAAAAGGGAGAAGAGGGAGAAAGTGAGTGGTATGGCGCTGAGGCAGAGACGTTGGAGCCAGTAGTTGAAAATTGCTTACTTTGTTCCACTTCAGGCGATGCCTTGATAGGCCTAAGGAGACTGTTCAGCCTTCGGACATTATTGATTGGCCTAGAGAGTTGTAAATTTATCTTCTGAAAAGTGTTAATATTCGTGTTCATTTTGACTCTAGAGATTGTGTGCAGATATCACTTCTGTTGTCCCAATGCGCTCTCGGTTTAAAATCTAGCTTCAAACCAAGAGTATAAAATCAAAATTTACATTCCATGCAGGGATCCTTTTCAATTTTTGAGTGGCTCTGGGGAAGGCTTGGCGTTGAAAAAACAGTGTGGAAAATGGGGAGGTTGGGAAATGGGTCTGAGCAGGGCACGAGAGCCTTCAAAGGAGCAGGCAAGCTAGCATAGGCCACTGTTTCATGCCTTATAATTTTAAAGTCCAATCAGTCCTTTCAGTAGACGTGCACCTCCTAGTTGATCAATTACCCCTGTTTTTTGATCAAGCAAAAGCTTTGAGTAAGCTGACTGTAGCTTACACAAAAGAAAAGAATCCTCTTTGATCGACAATATAAATCAGTTTGACACTACTTAGCAAGCCATTAGAATTCATTTACCGTTCTCTCCTGCTCCCACAACGTCGACGATGGCTGGCAGCTCAATCAGTGCTCTCTTCTTCCTGGACATGAAGGGGAAGCCCGTCCTGTTTAGAGACTACAGGTAAGGTCAATTAATCATCACCACCAGACGATACCTTTGTTGTTATTAGACTTGCACACAAATATGAAACTCCAATTCCCTTATTATTATCAACACCAAAACCATAACAACATTCCCCATCCACCCACCCACCTTCACTCTCTCTGCAGAGGCGATGTCCCGCTGAAAACAATCGACAGGTTCATGGCCAAGGTCACAGAATTAGAAGAAAATGGAGGTATGAGCCCAGTTATTCAAGATGGGCCAGTTAGCTACATCTACATTCAATATTCCAACCTTTATCTCCTTGCTTTGGCTAGGTCCAACGTCAACACTGCTGCCATCCTCGTCTTTCTACACAAGCTGGTGGAGATCTTCAAGCACTACTTCCAAGAACTGGAAGAAGAATCTTTGAGAGACAACTTTGTCATTGCATATGAATTACTAGATGAGGTGATGGATTATGGATATCCTCAGTTTACTGAAGCTAAGATTCTAAGCGAGTTCATCAAGACGGACGCTTATAGAATGGCAGTGCAAGCAAGGCCTCCAATGGCAGTGACAAATGCAGTTTCCTGGAGGAATGAAGGCATTCATTACAAGAAGAATGAAGTGTTCTTGGATGTAGTCGAGAGTGTCAACATGCTTGTCAACTCAAACGGTGCAATAGTTAGGAGCGAGGTGGTGGGTGCTTTGAAAATGAGAGCGTATTTGAGTGGAATGCCGGAATGCAAGCTGGGCTTGAACGACAGAGTACTGTTTGAAGCACAAGGAAGAGCAAGCAGACAAAAGGCAATAGATTTGGAAGACATCAAATTCCATCAATGTGTCCGTCTGGCATCATTCGAGAGAGACAGAACCATTTCTTTCATTCCCCCGGATGGTTCCTTTGATCTCATGACGTACCGTCTTAGTCAAAATGTGAAACCCCTGATTTGGGTAGAGTGCCAGGTGGAGAGACACAGCAGGAGCCGTACAGAATATCTGGTAAAGGCAAGAAGTCAATTCAAAGACAGATCTACTGCTACCAGTGTAGAAATCCAACTACCATTACCTCCAGATGCTATCTCCCCGCAGGTACGGACAACTCAAGGCAATGCCACCTATGCTCCAGAAAAAGAAGCCCTGGTGTGGAAGATTAAAAATTTCCCTGGAGGAAGAGAGTTTCTCTTAAGATGCAAATTTGGACTGCCATCTGTAGAGGCAGAAGAAGAGGTGCATGGTAGGATGCCTCCCATTAAAATTAAGTTTGAGATTCCATACTACACCATATCAGGCATTCAGGTTCGATATTTGAAAGTGGTGGAGCGTAGTGGGTATCAGGCATTGCCTTGGGTGAGGTACATTACCACTGCAGGTGATTATGAATTGAGAATGAACACATGAGACACCATATGTAATAGATAAGTAAATGAATGAGTTTAAGAGAATAAGAGGATGGGACTGGAGAGGGTTTACCGAGAAGGGGGGGGGGATGGGAGTGAGAGTTGTTGGAAGTGAGAGTGGGGCCCACAGCCGGCTTCTCAGTTCTGTTTTGTTTTGTGGGGAAGTTTGGAGGCTCCAAAAGTGGCAGGGAAGCAGGACAATCGATCCATTCGATAGGACAATTACTATTCCTGTCAAGTGAATAACATTAGTATTTCCCAATTCAAATTCTAAGGCTCTGACCTTTGTGATCACTTGCAGCCAATTTGCAACTCTTAATCTGTTGGCTTAGCCTAGTAAATTGTCTAGCGTAGGAGGATACAACCCCTATACAACAATAGTCTCTCCATAGAAGGACTCTATTAAAGTCAATTCAAATAGCTTGGAGTGATCATCAAGGGAACTTTGGTTTAAGATTGCCATGAGCATCACTCTAGACGCTGAGCGCTTCGGCAGGCGTCTAAAGGCATTTTATGACTCTTGGAGGGTAAGTTTGCCGTCTATTATGGACAATTTTGCTGGTAAAGTGTTGTTCCCGGCTGGATCATCCCCATTCCCCAAATCCCAGCCTTCCCTCTCATCCCAACCGCGCTCTCTCCCTTTTTCTAATCCACGTTTCACAGACTTCCCCAAGTTGGGAGAATGCTTCTGCAGTCGTCATTACTACAGGGGCTGCATCAACCTCTGAATTCAGATACTCCAAGAGCATCAGTCTCCACGTCTGGTTGTTGGGATACGAGTTCACTGAGACAGTGCTCGTCTTCACCAAGTCGAGCTTCCACGTCATGGCTGGATCTAAGAAAACCGAGATGCTCCGCCAAGTAGAAGGCACCTGCAGAGACAGGGGTATCACTCTCACCCTTCATCCAAAGCCCAAAAAAGAGGATGGCACTGCTCAAATGCAGGAGCTTGCCGAGGTCTTGAAAGGCTCCTCAGAAGACTCTTCCTCTGCTCCCATCATCGGCACCCTTCCCAAAGACAAGCCAACTGGTGCTATGCCAGAGCTCTGGAATAAAACCCTTGCTGACACTGGATTTACTGTCGTGGACGTCTCTTCTGCTTTGGGAGACATCTTTGCAGTCAAGGAAGATGATGAAGTCACCAATGTGAAGAAGGCCGCCTATCTGGCATCTCAGGCAATGAGCTTTGCAGTCAAACAATTGGAGGACATTATCGACCAAGAGAAAAAGGTCAAGCACAGCAAGCTAATGGCAATCGTAGAAGAGGCTATCCAAAACCCTGCCAAACTCAACATCAGGCTTAAACCAGAGGCAGTCGACCTGGCGTATTCTCCTCTCTTCCAATCTGGTGGCGACTACGACATAAAGTATTGGGTCAACATTAGCAATGACGATAGAATTCACTATGATGTGATCATGTGCTGTCTTGGCACGCGTTACTCATCCTATTGCGCCAATGTTGGGAGAACGCTGTTGGTCAACCCTAATAAAAAGCAAGAAGAGGAGTATGCAGCAATCTTTGCAGCACAAGCTGCTGCGATCAATGCTCTCACAGAGGGGGCCAAGATGTCTGCAGCATTTGAAGGAGCTGTGGCTGCCTTGAAAGAAAAGGGCCAACATCACCTCGTGGAGAAGCTACCAAAGAATATTGGATCTATTATTGGTCTAGAGTTGAAGGACAACACCCAGAATCTGTCTGCTACTAATGATAAGGTGGTGAAGGCAGGCATGACCTTTAATGTTACCGTCGGCGTGGCAGGGCTGGAGAGAAAGGATGCTGGCGATGGTCAGGCCAAGACATATGCTCTGTTACTGTCCGATACAGTGGTAGTGAAGCCAACTGGTACTCCAGCTGAGGTTGTGACACTGACTACCAAGGATTGGAAGGAAATTGCTTACTTCCTTGATGCTGAAGATGATGAGGAGGATGAAGACGAAGACGAAGATGAGGCTGAGGACGAGGAAGCAGCTGATGGTGGTGCAGCAGCAGCTCAACGTGTAGCTGTCAGAAAGTCTGCAAGAACCGAACAGGTGGACTTTAAAGCTCGTGAAGAGGAAAGAAGACGCCAGAAAGAGAATCAAGAAGAGCTGCTGACCAGAGTGAATGAGGCAACACTGCAGATGTTGACCAAGACTGGTGGGGCGGGACAGAGCTCGGCAGGCGTTCGCAAAATCACAGACATAGTTGCCTACAAAGCAGTGAATGATGTCCAGCACAATAATTCCTTGACTGTGCAAGTAGACCTTAAAAATGAGACAGTTCTCGTGCCGATTTATGGTGTCTTGGTTCCTTTTCACATCTTGACGATTAAGAATGCCACCAACAGTCAGGACGGAGAGCATTCTTACATTCGTATCAACTTCAACTACACTGGCAACTATGATGCTAGCGCCAAGTATGCTACAGCCATCTTTGTGAAGGAATTGTCTTTTAGAACCTCAGATACCCGCCATGCAGCCAAGGTAGTCCAGGAAATCAAGATGCTCCGTGGCAACGTCCAGCAGCGTGACAAGGAAAAGGCAGAGCGTGCTACCCTGGTACAACAAGAGAAGCTTATTCGCAGTAAATCTCGCATTTACACTTTGCCTGATGTTTGGGTTAGGCCAGCTTTTGGTGGTAAGGGCAGAAAGGTGACTGGTACGCTGGAGGCGCATGCTAATGGCTTCCGTTATACCTCTCCCAAGGGAGAGGAACTGGACATCATGTACCGCAACATCAAGCATGCCTTTTTTCAGCCTGCAGAGAAGGAGATGATGACTCTGTTGCACTTCCACCTACACAACCCTATTATGGTTGGCAAGAAGAAGGCAACAGATGTCCAGTTCTACACAGAAGTGATGGATGCCGTGCAGACACTTGATGCCGGAAGACGCTCCATGTACGACCCAGATGAGATTGAAGAAGAGCAACGTGAGAGAGAGAGGCGAAACCAGACTAAGCGACAGTTCAGTGCATTTGTTAAGAAGGTGCAGCATGATATATGGGAGCGCGAGTTTGGTGATCTTAACCTTGAGTTTGAGATGCCCTTCCGGGAGCTTGGCTTCACCGGTGTCCCTGCCCGTTCCACCTGCTTTATCATGCCAACTGTCAACTGCTTGGTTGAGTTAACAGAGATGCCATTCACGGTTATCACTCTGTCAGAAGTTAATCTGGTCAATTTAGAACGTGTGGGCTTCAACTTGCGTAATTTTGATCTTGTTTTCATCCCCAAAGACTTGGACAGGGACGTCTGGCGCATTGACGCCATTCCCTCTCAGCACATGGATACCATCAAGGACTGGCTCACTTCTATCGAAGTCAAGTTCTACGAATCCAAGGTCAACCTTAACTGGAAGAACATTATCAAGACTATTAAGGATGATCCCGAAGGCTTCATTGAAGATGGTGGTTGGAACTTCTTGGATGACGAGGGCAGTGATTCAGAGGACGGAGAGGAGGAGGAGTCTGACTTTGCGCCAAGTGAGGCTGAGGAGGTGGAGGTAAGTGAGGGAGAGAGTAGTGAAGACGAATCCCTTGTAGAGTCAGGAGATGATAGTGAGGTATCGTTGGACTCTGATGAATCTGAGGGTCTCGACTGGGACGAGCTGGAAGAGCAAGCGCTCAACGACGACAAGCGCAAGTTTCAAGACGGTGATGAAGATGAAGGGCGCAAAGGTAGAAGCTCTAAGAAAGCCAGGCGCTGATATATTCCTATTTGTTTCTTTTTACACACTATCCTTGAAGGTAGACTGTAATGTCAACATATCTGACAACGGAGATGACTTCTTGTTTGCCGCCCTCTTAATCCCCGATGGCACAGGAAGTTTGCCATCAATCTCTACTCTCTGGAGTCTTTTACTCATGTCTGTCTCCAGGGCGAATTGCGAATCCAGAGCCTGCCTTGCCAGCCTAGGATCCATGAGTACTTCAATGGCCTGCGCGGAAATTGACGAAGGAATGAAGGGGAAGGATTAATTATGTATTGTACAGATTGAATATAGAAGCAACGAGAGTCGATGCACAAAACAACAAGAGCAGGTCAACAATTTGTCCTGGCCACAGTGCGCAACTCACATCTGTCAGCGTTGCCAGGTCACCAGTGCTTGGCTGCGCTCCAAGTTTGCGCGCAGTTGTGAAAAGCTGCAGTAATTCCGCAGGTCCAGCATAGTCATTCAAACAACCATCGCCAGCAATGCAGAAATGCGTCAAATCAAACTCAACATCCAGGTCCTTGTCGAGGGAGCTTGAGAACTTGGTAAATTGCCGTGGCATCGAGTCATCATCAAGATCAAGCTCATCATCTGCGCTGATAGATCTAGGCGCAGGTCTCAAGCCCTCAGTTTCAACAGAGGCCAGCTTTCCGTCCAGTGTGTCATCGTCGCCATCAAGATCCCCTTCAGGTTGGCTTTCCATGTCTCCTTCTACAAACAGCGTCTTCATGGTATCGTGGCTTTCCTGATCAAAAAGTCTGGCTTTCTTTAAGCGCACTGCCATCTGCTTCTTTGTTCCGACAAAATCTCTTCCACGCAACCGCAATTCAGCGCGGAGCTCTGCAAGACTCATGCGGATCTCCGGTTTGGGCTCTCTATCAGCTCCTTTCTCTGCACAGATTGACATTGTTTTGCGATCTACTAAGACCCCATCAATCACTACGTACCCCGACTTAAAAGAGTCGGATTCATCCTCCTCCATGCGCTTACCCAACCAGCGCGACAGGAATGTACGGCCTGCGCTATCTAGTGACATGGCAGCTGCAGGTATCCATCTTGAGCGCAAAAACAACTGCGATATTTGTAAAGGTAGCTTGTTGTCGCTGTATGAAGGATATATTATGTCATTAGTCATTATATAGGTCTTTGTCAGGGATGGGAAGGGTGAGTTGAAACGTACCTGAAGAAGTTATAGCAAGAGATGAGCAAGTCTCCATCAAAAATACAATCCCTGCAAGATAATACCGCATTAAAAGCCACAATAACGCGCTCTTTGCCTCCTAATTCGACAGCAGCGTTCAAAAGAAACAGGCGCAACATTGCTTGCTCCCTTGGCGGTGTGGCCAACGATTTTGTATATAATGCCAGTTCCTCGGTGTGCCTGGTCATATTAGCCTTGGTTTCTTGATCTAGTGGAGTTGTCAGGTCTAAGTATCTAGTCACCAGCGCCCTGAGACACTTGTACCGAGTGCGCGCCGCGGTTACTGGAATGTTCGGCAGCAAAGACTCTGCCATTTTGAGTTTATCCGCTTTTGTGTAAGCAAGAAGCAGATCTGCATATTGACTAGGTGCTGGTTTTAATTCTTGGTGAATCATAGCTTCAAGATAAGCTTTAGCAACCTCCAAATTTTCCTCAAGCTCCTCTGGTGTTCCCTCCCGCTCGCAAAAGTACCGAATCACATATTTATAAACATCATCATTTGGTTGCATTCCTCCATCAATACCTTGGTATAAGTAGTCCTGGAAGACTTTCTCGTAGTAACCCCGCTCAAATAATCCAACAACTAATTCTAACCAAGCCTTATAACGATCATTACGGTCCTGGTACATTCGGCAGCAAGAGATGAAGACGGCGTGAGCGTCTTCTATTGTCACCTCAAAAGGCTGTGATAATTGGCTCTCTGAGCTCAGCAGGCTGTGTATAACAACAGCATAGCTTTCAGGAAGTGGCTTAATGTTGGCATTAGAGGCTCGTTGCAATTTCTTCAAAGCCCACTCTGGGTTTCTAGCTCTGGCACAGGCACCAATCATAGCGTGATAGGCACGAGGGCCAGGGGGGAACTTGTCTCTAGTCATTTCGCTCATAATCTGCTCAGCCTTGGCTGGATCTCCCTCCAGCATCGCCTTAGCGAGTTTTCTATGGTACGGGAGGCGGTTCATGTCGAATTCATTGGCTATAAACACATTTTTCTTGATCTGGCCTCTAATATGTTCCCCGTATTCTTGTTGACCTCGACTGATGTCAAAGGCAGTTGCGCTCTTTAATCCAGGTACTTCTGTTGCCTGCTTTTTGTATTTTTCAGCTTGGTTATCTATATCAAAGGCATAACTGTCGAGCTCATCAAATTCACCTGTGGAGAGTTGAAATGAGGAAGCAAGATTGGTGATGACTGGTCGAGGCAAGAGAGAGGCGGCGGTGACGGAATGTCAGCGACAGAAAAGGCAAGCTTACCTGGAAGAGCATTGATAGTTAGAGGCCTTGAGTATCTTATCATGCCATGATTTAAGGGTCTATATACCCCAATATGGTTTCGGGGCTTGCAATTGCTGGCGACATACATCAAGCTCATCTTGAAAATATATTGATGATGCCACCCGCCAATAAGGTTCTATATACACCCTTTACAAAGTTTTGTTATCTGTATTTTTGTTGTATATGTCAAAACGATATCAGTTTTGTGCATTCTCCATCCTTTCATACTCTCCCACAGGACACTCCTTTCCCTTCCTCTCTTCCCACCCCATCAACTTTAGATGCTGTTCACTTAGTAACCCAGCCTTTCCCTCTCTGCTATTAACTGCAACGCGATAGAAGGGGTAGAATATTTTAGAATCATTAAATTGTGTCTGGATCAATCATCACAAAAGTTAAAGATATAGTTTTAGGTCACTTACCACTTTTTTCACTCTGCCCATTGCTACTGTGTCGTCTGGGTGAGTTGTCCTCAAGTTCTCAGGGGCATAAGGAGAAACAAGTGATATCTGCGATAGATGGAAAAGGGAGGGCAAAGGATTCAGTAGGGGAGCCTCAAATGAAAGGGAGGAAAGCAGGGTTTTCTTCTTTTATACCCTTCTTCATCCAAGTTTGTATATATATGAGAGAGTGGAACTTCTCTTTTCTCGAGACACACAACGACAACATACCTCTTCCATTACAATAATGGTCTTGCCTTCCCAACGACAGGGTAGTGTCTTATTAAGCCCATCAAATATTTCCTGAGCTTCCTTAGTAACACCAACACCAATTTTAGCTGCGTCTACCTCTGCAGTTCTGAGAGCTTTAGCATACCTGGCACTGCAACGCTCGGTGTCAACTTCAGGGAGCTCGTCTGAAAAGGGAGTTGCTGGTGGGGTGTCCTCGGTCACTGAGGCAATATACTCACAGTTGAGGATACGGACATTATGGTGGAATGGGGTGCTTCCTTGTTCTCTCAACACTAATGTCTTACTGCCATTGTCATAAGCGAAGACTTCACCGGAAAGCTCCTGCAGGGTTTGATTGGTGGGGAGGAGGGTGGGGATGGATTGGTTGTTTAGGGAATTTTTTTTGGAAAGTTGTTGATAAAAGAATTCATATCCATACCTCTCCAAAGGAAGTTTGCACTTTGATGATATTCCCAAGAGTGAAGTTGGATGCAACCTCAGTCATATGTCTCGGAAAAGATTTATTTTTTTTGGTTAAAATTCGATCAAAACCGTCGCTAATAGGGCACTTTGTCTCGCCAATCTCCTCTATCAGATCTCAATATAAAGGATATGTAGTAGTTATAATTTCTTAGTTATGGAAAGTATGAAGAAAAAGAGCCCGAATTGCTGGTTAAGTGGTCGGCGAATGAAAGGATCTTGGAGGAGCCCTTGGAGAGCTGAAATATCGCACTGTATTTGGTTTCAATAGATCATTTGTATGTGGATGATCTTGATTTATTCGGGTTGAAACGCTAGAGTATTTGTTGGCTTCCTTCCTTTTCAAATTTTGCTTAATTTCGAGATTATTTCTTCTTAACAGATAGATTATGTCCTCCTCTCCTAGAAATAGGCATGCAAAGAACGATTCAGGCCAAAATGGTTCTCATCCTGCCCTTGGCGCTGGCGATGGGCAGCAGCCAACGACAAACGGCCGACCGCCGCTCCGAGGCCCTCCCGTGGAAACCATCTTATGGATTGGTAAAATAGCCTCCTCTGTAGAAGAACCAGTAATCAAATCGCTCCTAGAAGCTTGTGGAGCTGTAAAGGAGTGGAAACCAGTCCGTGATTTGGATACAGGTAGATTAAAAGGCTTTGGCTTTGTCACATATGCTGAACCGTTGGGTGTCGCAACTGCCCTCCACCTGCTCAACGGCCTTGAGATTGATGGTCAAGCTCTAGCCTTAAAATGCAAATCAGATACTCAAAAATACATAGATTGGTGGAAAGAGAACAGGAAGGAATTAGAACAGCAGCAGGAGGAGGAAACTGGAGAACTATCTCCGTTTGACGCTGCGGAACAAGCCGCAGGAGAAAAGATTGCTACCATAGTCATTGCTAGGCAACCAATAGCTACGGATAGAGAAGCAAAGGCAGCTGCAGATCAATTCTTGTCTAGTATTTTAGATGTGGAACCATCCGAGTCAAGTCTCCCCCCACCCCAACTAGCAGCAGCAGCAGCAGCAGCAGTGGCACCAACAAGACGACCCTCAGTGGATAGATTTGACAACAACAGCGCAAGGGCCCCATCTCGTGACAATAAGAGGTCAAGAAGCCGGACTAGAAGTAAAAGTAGGGAAGGTAACAGAAGGGGTCATCATCAAAGTGGTCATTACTCTTCAAGATCTGGAGGTGCTGCTGTAGCAGGTGAGTCGGACAGAGTGTACCGCGAGAGGCTGAGGGCATGGGAGGAGAGAGAGCACACTCGGCGAAGAGCTAAAGAAAGAGAAGCAGACCGTCAGGCCGACTTGGCAAAAGAGCGTGCCAGACACATACAAGCAGATAATGAGTACCCAGATAGCGATGAAGATGTAGACCCTTGGAATAGAAAGCCATATTTTGAGTCGAGAAGGGCGGCCGAACACTTGAGGCGGAGGGAGAAGGAGCGACTGGAGGACGAGAAGGACGCCGAAGAGGAAATGAGGGAGCAAGCAGTGCATGCAGCTGTACAAAAGGAGCAGCAAGCTAAAGTGATGGCTGCAGCTGATAAAGCAAACAATGCATTCTATCAAGCTATGGCAGCAGCAATAACTCCTTCTAAAAAAGGTGCTGCTGGTAAAGGAGGTGTTGTGATGGCAAGTAGTCAGCAAACACAGAGTGGTGTCAGTGGTTCTGCTCACAAAAAGCCCGCCCCCACTAGAGCATCAGCTTTCGCTGTAGAAGATGAAGAAGATGAGGATGATAAGAAACAACGTCGCTTAATCCCTCTAAAATACAACGAACAAGAGCTCAAAATGGATGCATCAGCAGAAGAAGAAAGAAGAAGGGAGGATGCTGTTGACCCTCAGGTCATCAGAAAGAAGCTGGTGTCTCTCCTTCCCAAGACCCTGGCTGAACTCATCCAGTACCCTATAAAATGGGAAGCTTTTGAATATGCATCTTCAGAGACACATGACCGTATATCTGCCTGGATTGACAAGAAGATCACAGAGTTCATGGGCGGTGAAGAGCCTTCATTCTGTGCCTTCATAGTGGAGCAAGTGAGGTCTAAAACATCACCAGAGGACATGCTGAAATCACTACAGAGTGTGTTGGATGAGGATACTGAAGACTTTGTGAGGAAGTTGTACCAGGTGTTGATCTATGAGACTGAGAAGATTATTATTAAAAAAATTGTTGATCTCTAATGGAGGGGAGCAATATATATTAGGGCAATATATATATCTGGGATGTGTGGACATCACAGGAGGATGAGGATGAGAGAGGGGGGAGGTGCGGTTGAAGAGCAGGAGATAGGAAGAAACTTAAACCCATCATATGCTGTAATAGAATCGCAGTTTTTGAACAAATTGGCAATCTTCTACCTTCTGTATTCTAGTTATTATGTACACATAAGTAAGGATTGATTGCATCCATACTACCACAACTTATTAAACGGATTTTATCCGCAAACGACTCTACAATGTCTCAAAATCACACCAAGTCACTGTCTACAATAGACCTAAGTGAAGATTGGCTGATAAAGAGAGTGCTGAGCTCAAATTACTTGACAGTCAGCGACTTGTGCCGGGCCGCACAAGTCTCGAAAATCTGGCAAGCCGTGGCCTCTAATGGCATAGAGGCTAAGTGGACAGAGGAGATGAATAAGTTTTACAAAAGCTCTGAGCTAGCAATTGTTGTAGGGCCTGATTATCAGTCTAGTCTGAGTGGCCGCCTTGGCTATATAGAAGCAGTCAAAGTGCTTGTACAATCTAAAATCAACAGTAAAGCAAGACAAAAAGAAGAACTCCTCGAAGCTCTAAACAGTATGCAGAATGCACTCAACGCCGATCTAATGGATCAAGGACAACAAGTCAACAATCTCCTCAGCCAATTTGCCGAGGACCCTACTGTCGATATAGATAGCGATTTCGGGATGGAAATCATCGAGGAAGCTTTAACCTTCCCATTTGAACATGGCAAGGGTTGGAAAAGTCGTCTGACTCGTGAGAAAAGAATGCAGATTTCTTCAGCGTATATGCAGGCAAGGCATAAGAAGGATGATGTGAACAGGATGATAACTCAGTTGGAGGAGTTGACTGGTTCCATTGCTGGGAGTTTAAAATTGTTGCTAGATAAAAGGGAACAGTTGAATTATGCCTCGAGGAACAGGCATATGTGAGTTTTGATGTACGGTATATAACCTCTGGAAATAAAGTAAAGTAAAGTTTTCTTTCTTATCTTCCTAGCTAGATGTCGTTACATTAATCAATCAATCGGTGCTAACTGTGTAGGGCTTTCCAGTCAACAGCGCTAATCTGTATTTAAAACTATCTACAATGCTCAGCTTCCAATGTAACCGTTGAAATAACACTTTCACTGGCAACTTGGGTTGCTGTCCCCTCCTCTTCATCAACTCTGCATCTAATCTACCACCAAAAAGGACAATCTTCCTGTGCAACTGACGGACATGTACAGAAGCCACCGTCCAAATGACGTCCCAAAGGTATCTAAAAGGAGCTGGAACAATGTGAAACCATAGCCACCCAGGTAAACAGGATAAGAAGGTGAATAGAGTGACGTGTTTCCACGTGGGTTTGTCTCTAAATTTGCCACTGAAAGTAATGTCTTGAATATTGTCGTAAAAGCTTTGCTCTATGTCGGCGGGGGACCTGTTTTTTTTTTTTTTGGAGGGGGGGGGGGGAGATGAGCAGGGGGATCATGAGCGGAAGAGAGAGAGAGAGAGACAATGCATGTGGTAATCAACTGTTGTGTCGTAACATGTTGTATGTGCACCTACCTATATTTATTATTCACTGAGCCCCACCACTTGGGCCGAAATTGCATGCTGACATCAATTCGCCCCTGTCGAGCTCTAGCGTGATATTGTCTTGCATTGCAAGATCTACCACATCTATATACACTAGTTCCACGCAATATACTCGTCTGTAGATCCAGTGTTACTTTGGACTTTATCATTTTCAATCGTTTTCAAGAAGCAAGTGGACGAGACACTAATTCAACCTTTATTTATGTACATTCACCTCATATGAACGTCTTTATTACATTCATATCCCTCCAAGCAATCTATTCCAGCTGCAATTTAGAGGAGAACTCCTCAAGCTCTAACTCTTCCTCCCGCTCATCATCGTCTCCAAACAATTCATCATCGCCCAAATCTTGAGCATGATGTGCCACTGTAAATTCCAACAACTCCTGCAATCCAGCCTTCTCTCTAGCCAGTCTATCATTGTCCTGCGCTAGGCGAGCCTTCTCCATCAACAAAGCTTCCATTTGTGCTGTCAACTGAGCTGTTTCTAGCGAGTCTCCTTTTGATTCAGCGTTTGAAAATGATATTGCCAGCTGTGCTTTAAAGCTGTCGTGCTCTTCTTTTAGCCTTTTATAATCCTCTTGCTGCTTTTTCAGTTGGTCTAGTTCTGCTTGCATTGCTAAAGCTTTGCGTTCCCATTCGTTCTTCTCCTTATCATTGCTATTGCCATCAGTGGAAACTGATTCTAATCTGCTCATAAAGGGAGTGATCGTGTGATTAGACCTTCTACAATTCTGCTGTTCTCCCTCTTCCTTCTTCTTCTTCTGGACTTCAAAGCTACTACTATCCTCCTTCTTTTCGTATTTGTCGTCTATTCCAAAGTCTCCCCAACCATCATCATCATTACCCCAGTCATCTATTGCTGCTGCCAGTTGTTTTGATGATGGTGGGGAGGTGCGATCTCGTCTGTTCATATTATCTACTTGCTGTTGCTGACCATTGTTACTATTGTAATTCTCTACTCCTATTTCACTAGTTTGACGTGCTTTGGCTCTAGTAGGAGTCCCCCAATCTTCAATGGCCTGTCCTATAACATTATCAAGAGTGACTGCAAATCCTTCTACAAATCTACCGACGCCTGTGATGGCTTCTAGACTTTTGTCTAAGAAGTTTGCAGATTCTGAGGGAAATAGAAGGGGTGATGTTGAAGAAGAGGCAGAGAAAGAGGAGGGAGGAGGAGGGTGTGGAGGAGGGTGTGGAGGAGGGTGTGGAGGAGGGTGAGGGTGTCTATAAGATGATGATCTATTGGTGTTCTTGTTTGAAGTTGGAGGTGGGGTGTTGACGATACGACGGACGACTTGAGCAGCGGCTGTCTCTACAAGAGGGCCAGTAGCTGGACTGGTAGAAGTGAGTTCCCTGAAGAGGCCTGATGCTACTGCTGCTGCTAATGAAGGAGCTGGTGCTGGTGATAGCTCGTCTATTATTGGGAGTAGAAGAAGAAGGGGAGGGTGAGTAAGAAGAAGCGGAGTGGAACAGACAGAGGCGACGATCAATAATCATTAGGTGGTTTCCTATAAATGTGACTTACCATTGTGTGGTTGTTTGGTAGCGCTCAAGCGTAAGGCACCTAGTTTACCTTGCCGACGAGGGCGCAGTTGATTGCTCATTTATCAAACAATAATTTGAATGGTGGCTTTTTTTGTTTCTAAGACAGTGAGGTCATCAACACGTTGCTAGGGCAAAATTGTTAGGTTATAGAGCATACAACTGTTCGCTGGATTCATAAACTGATTTATAAGAAACGTGAAAGGAAGGCTGACAGCACCAGTTTTAAACTACCTCCTCGGCGAACAGCAACAACTGCGGCGAAAGGCTCAAAACCAGAGACAGCCAGCTTTAAACTGGTATTATAATCACTTGATTTTAATTTTACAACGAGATTCAACAGCTTTACTTGAACACATTGAAGCCAGCAAGATAGTCATCTGTTTTGCTTCTTTTTTACCCCAAAAAACCAACTGCCAAAACAAATAGTGGGCAATGACAGAGCAACAGAGTCAAGCATTACCCCGCCACCGTTTTAACTATCAGTTCCCTAGCACACATCCTGCATCTCAAGTCGGTAGAACATTCAAAGGTGCTAGATTATCGTCGATTAACTTGACTCCACCGCTAGATGACGTCAGCAACAAGAAGCCAGAGCAACAGCAAAATATCACCAAGGCTGAACCAGAGAAGATTCAAACTACTTCAGACACAGACAGGCTTCTCAGAGTAAGTGAATTTGAGCTACAAAACCCCGACTTGATCGTTTCCTTCAATGAAAACAATGCCCCCTCTCCCGTCGACACTCACAATCCTTCTCCCACCCAAATACTTTTTCCTTGCAGGAGAAAGATGCTCAGATACTCTATTTGCTGGAAGAACGTGCCCGTCTAGAAGTTGCACTACATGCCATTAAAAGCATGACCAACTTCATCCATACTTCTCCAGAATGCCCTGCTCTTATCAACAACAATACCAGCTCCAGTCCTTCACCCCACCACAGAAACACTTCCATCACAACAGCAAGCCACGGCACTGCTCCAGTAGCCTCTGCCAACCTCCTCATGAGCCCAGACTTTGTAGCTTCAATAGACAGAGCAGAACTGGCCCTTAATCCAGACTTTGCATCTCCACTCAAAACTCCATCAGATGAAGTTGTCGGCAGTAGCCATCACATTCCCTCGTCGACCAGGCAACAACAATTCCAGGACAGAATTGACACCAATGCCAGTGCAGAATCTCGTCATGCAGTCTTTGATACAGAATTGAGATCTAGAATTGGCCTTTTGTATGATCTAGTAGACCCATTTAGGCCACCGTCACAACAGAGCACTCCCCCAGGAGCAATTGGAGACGATACCCCAGAAAGTGTTAGTTTCAATAAATGCTTTAGACAACAACAAGAAGGCAGAGATGATGATGTTGGTGATGACGGTGCTATTGCAGATACTCAAGATCAGCAAAATCAGCAGCATGGGAGCTACTTGCCCAAAGTCAAGGATTATCCCCATACCTTTGCCCCTGAAGTGATAGACGAAGCTTCACTATTCCGTATCCTAGATCACAACATCACAGCCAAGGCTGATGCATTTGCGCTGGAAGAGTGTAAGTCCACCTCCCATACTCCCACTATTAATAATAACAATCACGGTGGATTGTCAGCTCCAGCAAGTATAGATATAGATAGATGTGAGTCAACTGATCATTTGGATTGTGGAGGCTGGCCACTAGGATCTCTATCGCTTCCTACGTCAGCAAGGGAAGCGCCTCATTCCACTGAGGATGAAGATAAAGAAGGCAAGCCTGTAGAAGTAGATTTAATAGAAGAAGAAGTGATAATAGTAGAGGAAGCAATAGAAGAGGTTGATGTGAAACAAAAGCAGCAGAAGCAAGAACGACATACTACTATGAGGTTCACTGCAACTGATGTGCTCACATCCCAAGCAGTCAACCAACTCAACAACGGCAGCAACTTTCAAGCAGAAGCAGTAGCTCAGCTGCTTTCGGATGGCCTTGCCATGAGGCGTTCAGTTCCTGCCGCAGCTTTCACAGGTATCAATAACAATAAGAAGAATAGTAGTAAGAAGAATGATAAGCTGAGACATAGTGCACCAGCTGGCTTGCCTCATAGTGATTTCAGACGTAGAAGTTCCTTCTTGTCACGTCCTCCAGTTGCTAGAGATGTGCTGTATGGTCTCAACTGGCTGGATTTCAACTGTTCTTATTAATTTCTACTTTATATACCAGGTACTGATGGTGCATTTGCGTAGGGCATGAACAAACACAACTAGAGAAAGTGTGTGTGAATGTGTGCTCTTGAAACTAATTATTATTATAATACAATATTACAGACTAGACTTTATCCCTTCCTATGACTATAGAGATCTCTCTATTTAATGTAACAACTATGTTTGGATAATATTCAAAAATATTTCCCCCTCCCCCCCGTCCATCCATCCCTTGGGCGCCCCCCTACCAGAAGCCGCACCAACCTACATACAACTGACATAAGTTCTCATGATTCATAGCTTGCTCTATCAGCCTCTTGACTTGCTTTTCTACATTCTCTGCATTATTGACATTACCAGGCGCACCATCTATAATAGCATCCCTTCCAGTCAACTTGTCCCCCATTCTCTTCATTACTTGGACAGCTCTGTCGTTCAGCTCTGCATTGGCGTCTCCAGCTGCTGCACCATATGCAGCCATTATCTTTTCTCTCGTTGCTTCTCTGCGTGGCGGAGATGGAATCTCATTCTCTTGAGCAGCTCCTCCTGCTCCTCCCATTGCTGCTTCTACTGTTCCTACTGCTGCTCCTATGTCGCCAGTTACTGGGAATCCTTCTGCAGCAGAGGCAGCAGCTGTTGTTGCCGTCGAAGCTGACGCTTCGCTACCATCACCAGCAACAACACCAGGCACAACAGGTAATTGCGGATCTGGATGAACAGTATCTGCATTCAACAAACGCCAATTAATCAAAGGATCATGAACAAATGCCTCCAACATAGCCATCACATCATCCTTATTCTCCCTCAACACCCTCATCACCTCGTTGCATGTTGCTTTGAAATTTCCTCCGATACCACACACTTCCATAGCCTTGACCATCATCCTTGTCAATCTGAAGGGCACCTTTTCAGGGAACTTTTCTCTATGCATACTCGCTTCAAAGCAATCGCCAAAGTCAATGTGCAGCAGTTTTCCAGAGTATCTGTCAAGCATTAAGTTTGAAGGATGCCTATCCCCCAATCCTAGGATATACCCCACCATGCTCATAACAGCAGTAGATCTAGTATATTGGGTTCTTTTATCCAACCATGCTTCAGATGACCGTGATTTCAACCACAACACACGGTGCAAATCCTCACCAGAAGTGGAGTCAAGAGCATGCTCAAAGACTTCTACTTTTTGTATGACTGTTAATCCATCATAGTCTGGTGCCATTCCCAACATTAATCTATGTTCTACATTGAGTGGAATCTTCCTTGCGTCTCTGTACTCTCTAATCAAAGCATGCAAGGTGTCTGTGTTGGGAACCCAGCCAATGAGACCAGAGTTGGGGGAAAGTGGGATGACAGCGTATCTTGCAATAGAGAGGTCGCGTTCAGCAGTGTTGCGATCAGCAGCAAGCATATTATTGACAAGACCAAACAATTGCATAACACGTTCATCTTGTCGCAGATCTTCGTGTCCTTTTAGTAAAAACATGTAATCAGCTCCATCAGAGCCGTGAATTGTGAGTTTTCTGGGGCGTTGCTTGGAGGTGATGACGTGCAGTTGAGGAGCAAATGCAGCTATTGTCACCAGTGGTTCACCCGCAATATAAGTTCCAGGCACTGCTAGTTCCAGACCTTGAGCACGCACCAATGCAGGAGCTACATATTGAAGTTCCAGCGTAGTCAAGCTTGGTAGCTGTTTGTTTATCCTTTTGAACACGTGATAGTACAAGTCCCAAGCTTGATGCAGTTCAGCTTCTTTTCTACTGATTTGGTACCTTAAGCACCAATCGTATGCTTCATCTAGCTCTCTTCCATACGCTTGTAAAAAGGCAATCTCTTTCAGTGTATTAGCACCACGTTCCCTCATCATTTCATGCAAAGGCAGCAATGTACGGAGCATTCCTTCCACATTACTCTCACCAAAGTAGAGACGTGAAGCTTCCTCTAGCGCTTCATGCCACATTTCATGCCACAAAATGGCCATTTGAATCATCTCACCAGATACCAGCTGAGCTTGTTCTACCAGTGTTGGTGAGTGCTGTCTGACATCTTCCACAATGGCATCAGCAGCACCCCTTCTAGCTGCGCTCTGACTTTTACAAGCCACCAACAAAGGGTACATGAGTGCTTGTGGATGTTGGCGCCCAACTCTGACTAGTACCTCATGAATCAGTCGTTTGACAGCTGGAATGTTGACGTGGATTCTAGCCAGCAGCTGAGGAATCACAGACAGCCATGTGTCGATGCTCACTTGTCCAAAGCCTTCTTGAAGAGCAGATTCCACTTCTGGAGTATTGCCGTAATTAAACCACAAAGTAAGGAGTCGCAGAATGTCTTGCAAGTTGTTGCTTCTCACAAGATGTCCAGCCTTCTTCTTACTACGAGTTTGCCCCAGTTCTATCGATCTGAAGAACCCAGTCACAGCTGGAGCAACAAATTGTTGTGCTACTTCGACATCTCCTGCTGCATTGTAATAAGCTAATGCCTCACAGTTGAAATAGGCCCAAGAATGCCAAGCTTTCTCCCAACCTGGTGCGTATCCAGTTGCAGCTTTCAGTGCAGACATGATAGAGGTGATGCTGTCGGGGGAGAGTTCCCTGGTGAGCTGACGACGCCAAGTGGCAACCTTGTGATTTGCTTTTGCCGTCAATAGCAGCCTCTCGTTATCGGGTGGAACCCCACCTGTTCCTGTACCACTAGTGCTATGCATTGGTAAAACAATACCTGAAACGGATGGAGACAGGAGAGCTCCTGATTGTAATTGGTGACTTCCTATTCTACTACTTCCAGGAGCATAAGGCGACGTTGCCAGAGGAGATGTCGCTGAATCTTGAGAGGCCATAGCAGCAGCAACAGCAGCAGTCTCCGCAGCAACAGCAGCCTCCAGCTCCTGAGCCAGGTGCTGCACTCCACCATATGCTTCACCTTGATTATTTGTTGCCCATTGATGCTTATACCAAGCATACAACACCCAAGGTTCTGGATTACCCGTGTCATAGGCTCCCAATTGACGACAGTTCACATCCTTTCTAACATCCTCCAACAGTCTTGTCAGCGTAGCTGCACTCTGCCTGGGCCGACCTGTCTCTCTGCAAAGTCTGGAGAACTTAATCCAGGTCTTTGCATCTTCATGCATCTCCAACATGAGCCTACGAATACTGAGTAGAGCTTGCCACACTTCTGCACTTCGTTGAACGCCTTGCAACCTGCCAGCCCACATTTCTTGGGTGAGCTGACGAGCTGCAGCTCCTGCTTCTTGGCTGATCCCTTCACTTCTTCTCACTGCTAGAATCTCTTCCAATTCAGTCAGCTGCTGAACTCTCACCATGTTGGCATATGCTCTTTCGTAACTTTCTCCCACCAGAGCGGCCAGCTCAGCGCCAAGCAGTTCTCTAGCGCGTTGGACATCTGCAGATGCATTGTCATACCGTCCTTGCTTTGTTTCAATCACCGCAGACAAGAAGGCACCTTCACTGTTATTACTAGAAACAGACCCAGAACCACAATGATCCACCCAGGATTTCATTTGATTCCAATCACCCAGTTGCCATGCCGCATGTGATGCAATAGGGGCCATTTCTCGCCTTGTTTGAGGCTCTGTTCTTGTCCATTCTCTTCTACACAATATGAATAACTCATCCCATTCTGCCAAGGCTGCTAAGCAACGACATTCACCCAATAATGCATCTGCATGTGCTTGGCTTCCTGGCATTGTGGTCATTAACTTTGCTTCATACATATTCCTGGCTTCTTCCCATCTTTGCAGTTTTTCGTACACACCTTCTCTCAGTGTTATTCCCAGCTGTGTTTCAGCTAATTTCAGTATACCTTCAGCTGCATCTGGTTGTCTGAGTTGATTATTAATTGAAATCAAAGCTTCTGCAGCTGTCAGTGGAGAAGTTTCAAACTCAAGCTCTTTGTAATGCAGCGCCTTTGCGTATGCATGGCATTTCTCCGCCAAGGCTCCTAGTGTACGCGTATCCAGTGGCAGAGCCTTCTCGTCATGCTCCATAAATTCAGCCAAATTAAGAAGAGTTGTAACGATATCAGGAGGAATAGACGGACTCGCAAGAGCTGCTTCCAGCGACCTCACCAGCCTATCTTGATTCTCATCGTCCAATTCACTCCAACAGGAAACAAATCCAGCAGCAAACAAATCTCGGGCCATGCCAGGAGATGCTTGAGCAAGAGCAGCACATGCACGTAGAGCTTTACTTGGACTCTGTTTTAGCAATTCAACTGAAAAGTTTCGCATCCACTCAGCCCAATCTTCTCTTGTTGATCTTTGACTGCTTTCCCAGGCTCCTTGCAGCTTTGTTATGCCGATCCTGTCTAGTCCTCCATGTGTGGAATCTGTACCATATTCAGTCGGAGTGGAGGCTACCTCCTCTAATACATCTGCCCAACCATGTATTTTTGGCTTTGGGAGATGCTCAGCTGCTAAAAAGGATGTGCTGGTCTCCCAATCTGAAGCTTCACTCAGACATGGAGGCTCAGGATGTAGCAAACCTGCAGCCACTCTGGCAAAGGAAGCATTTGGTTGCATTTTCCTCCTCAGGATGACCTTTTTAACAGTTGGCACGAATACTGCAAATTCTGGACCCACAGCTAGCGCCACTGAGCATAATGTATCCAGGGCAAGTTCTCTGAGTTCTTCAGGACCATTATCCAGCAGTCTCATCAAAGGGTGCAGCACTGCACTCGCTTGCCCCGCTAATTGCATGGTCGGCAGCAAATCCTGCATGGCTAATAAAGTGTTTTGTGCGACATACAGTGGAATTCCACCAGGACTCCCAGCAGATGGGGCTATCAGCCTCACAAGAGCGGGAAGTAGCAACTGAAGATGATCCTCTAATACCAAACCCAGAGCTCTAATGGCCACCAGTCCCGGCTCCACGAGCTGATACTCTCCCGTCCTTTCTGCTTCAGCAAAGAGAGAGACAAATCGAGGTAGCAATTCAGGAATGTGATGTCTAAAATCATCTCTCAATGTTGCTCCCAAGGTCGCCAGCAGCTTTAATATGTCTGGGAGTAGAGAAGATTGATTGTATTGAGTATCTTCGATCCAAAAATCTCTTATGAGAAGCAAGAAATCAGGGAGAAAGCGTCTAATGTGCTGCTTCATCAAAGCAACCAGCTTCCTCAATACAGATAACAGCTCCTTTCTTCTGTTCCTATCATCTGCACTACGAGTCAACTGCAGCAATACTGGTACCACCTTTGGTAAAAAGGGGACGAAATTCAACCCCATGGCTTCCAAAATTCGAAACAATGCTTTGACAGCTTTGCCATGCAGAGCTACTGCAGTTGGATCACGGAGCACCCTCATCAGTGCGTTTATAGCAACAGTAGGATAGTATTCATCGCTACTAGTTACCAGGCCAATAGAAGGGAGTAATTCCATACTGCTATCTCCTCCACCGCCTGGCAAAGTAGTACCACCACCTCCTCCTCCATCACCACCACCACCAGCTCCAAGACCATAGGCTTCACTGCCATGTGCACCACCACCACCACCACCGCCACCGCCACCATGTCGTGAAGGAGGGAACTGCGGTCGCACCCCTTCCCTCTCCAGCTTACCCTCTCCTTGCATCTCAGCAAGCAGTCCTTTATGAGCATGTGGATCCAGGGCCCCAATGGTACCTATAGCCCTCATGACATCACGCTTTGCTGCAGGTGAACCTTCATTCAACATTCTCAGCATGATGCCTAGTAGTTGTGGATACTGCTGGTAGGGGGTCACTACCATACCGGTACTTTCCACTACTTGGGCAAGTGTTCTCACTGCTGCGAGTCGTTTGGCGTACGAGGCACCTCCGACTTCGCCCAGAGCGTCAATGACGAGGGGTAAGATTTCAGAACTTGATGGTCGTAGAGCTATTCCTGCTACTTTTGCTAATTCCCCTAGTGTAATTAATACTGCAAGATGGAATCCATCTTCTTGTTGGACACCAGAGGCTGTTTTTGCTGCTACTGTCGAGTTGGATGTCATTTCACCTCCCCTTCCCCCTCCTCCTCCACCACTACCACCACGACCTCCACCACCACCTCCTGCTCCTCCTCCATTCACCATTCCTTGATTTGAGGGCCCAGCTGCTCTTAATTTTGACAAGAGAGCTTTCAAAATTGCAGAGGTATATGGTAAAACCAGACTAGGAGTAGCTTTAATAAGCACTCCCAACAATCTGGCACTATCCTCCCTTTGTTTTGAATCAGGTGAAAGATCCATATCACAGAGCAGCTGCATCAAATGCTTTCTCAAAGCTGGCATAACGTATGCAGGGTTGACCGTTGACAGATGCCCTGCTAGTTCTATTGCCTGCATTCTGACCGTTGCACTTTCATCATTCAGTGCAATGAACAATGATCTCAAGCTTTCTCCTTGAGCTAGATGGCCATCTAAAGAGGTTGTCTTGGCTAGTGCCGATAGAAGACCTTTACGTACACTGACTGCTGGGTCTGCTACTGCTGCTGCTAGTAACCTTTGAATGATTTTATCAACAGCTCTTCGTTGAGCTATGATGGTGGATGATCGTCCGTTCATAGGGAGCTGTCTTCTAGCTGCATTGGTGTAATGAACTGATTGCTCTACTATGTGACATGCAGCAAGAGCAGCACATCGTCTAATGGAAGCATCATTGTCATCTAAATATGGTACTACATGATCCTTTGTGAAGTCTAGCAGCGGGTGAGATGTTAAGTCAAAGCTACCCAGTGTGTGTAGAGCCAGTCTGAGGAGAGGGATCCCCTGCAATTCCCCAGCGTGCAAAGCGTTCTGCAGAGCCATCACAGCATGCGCTGGCTTGTTTGGAGTAAATGGCCTCCTGGCCAGTACGAGTGATAGCAGGTCCAAAAGGATTTCTTGTACCTTTGGTAATAAATCGGGCAGGGCCCCTACTATATGACGCAAAGCAGCTACCAGTGATTGACTGAGCCCAGCGTGAAACATTGGTTCTAACAGCGACTCAGCATATGGCTGCCAATCTAATCTCAACGCCACAGCTAAAATACCAGTACACCTTAACGATTCAGCACAGATCATCTTGTTAATTGCATTGGTACCCCCGCCAGCTCCACCTCGACCTCCGCTACCAGCAGCGGCAGCAAGAGCAGCAGGTGATGTTGTCGCCAGCGCTTCTCTTATCTGTAAAGCTATTGGTTGTAGGTAATCTTTGGGAGATTTCATTCTGCTGGCTACTCCCGCTCTGGAGAGTGCAGTTGCCATCTCACCTAGTGCTTGGAAAGCAGCAGCTCTCTCAGCTGGAGAATTAGACAACACTGATAGTAAATGTTCTGTGGATTCTTGTAGGTATGATTTGACAAACCTCTCTGGAGCAAACGAAGCCAAACGGGGAATGAGCGTGACAATGGCCCCTCTTATGAGTTTTTCTTTATGATTTCTAAAACTCAGCACCTTTTCGCATACTTCTCTGTATCTAGCAAGCATAAATTCTCCAGTGTGAGCTAATAGTTGGCCTAGCACCATCAGGGAACCATGAATAGACTCCAGTGACTCATTCTGTGCCAGACCATCTTGAGTCTCTTCAAACAGTCTGTAGTACCATTGCACACGGTATCTAGTTTCTCTCATTTCTACTAATTGCAAGCAAGCCTGCAGGGCTGCCACTGCGGCTTCTCTTACGTGTTGCTTGGAATCTCGAATCGACGTCCAAATGACGACGATAAAGTCCTTGACATGAACATTAAACACAGCTGGGGCAGCTTCTGCCAGCTCCTTCAAGACCAGTACTCTTGCGAGGCGGTGATTTTCTAGAGAAGTAGGTAGTTGTAGCAGACTGATGCTATTTGCAATTGAAAGATCCACCTTGTCTGCCATCAAAGTACCACCTACTCTCACTAAGTGGCCCAGTGTTCTAGCGCCAATTTCTAAAATGTATGGCTCTACTCCTGAACAACGCTGGAAAAAGTCTTCTTCAAGCATAGTAACCAGTTCTGCCAGTCTATTGGGAGATTCTCCATAGACTGCAGTGAAGGCGAGTTCATCAGTGGCGACAATGCCAGCCAGGCGCTCCAGAGGATCTTGGCTGGAGAGCAAGGCTGAGACGCGTCTTTCAAGTTCTCTGACGAATTTGTTGAAACGTTCTCCTGTGTATGTGCGGCCTTCGTTGTCTACAAAGTCTCCCAGCTCGTGATGGTCCTCAGGGCGTTCTAATACACCTGTTAAGAAAGGAAGGAGGGTTGGGGTAAGGTGAGTGACGAAGAGGTGGTCGGAGGAGGGTGGGAAAGGGGAAAACTTCCACTGCGGTGAATTGAAGCGAACTATGAACAACTTACCAGGCCTACACATCTCTGCCAAGATTCTCGATAAAGTATCCCTGGCTGGGGTGGCAGTTTTGGTTATTTGCGATGCAACTTGACCTGATGCCATCTTGTCGCTTTTCTTTTAATTGACGACTTTCAATTAAGCATTAATGTCACAATAATTATATAATCATTCTCTACAAACAACAAGTAAACCCCGGAGGTATTTGGTACTTTGAAGTGAATCAGAGATTAAAAATGTTGAGTTGTGAGCAGTTTCTCTCAAGATGAAATGCTTTCATCTATAAGTATACAGGTACAAAGTAGATGTCAGGGTTGGTAGATACCCTCTATGTCCTTCATTGCCCAGGGTAGCTCTTAATTACAGAAAAAGCTTGGGGTTCACTTCCCCTCCTCGTGAGTTTCAGGAGCGGAGACAGTCATGGGTTCTGGTTGAGCCAAAACCAAGAGTGTTTGTCATTAAAAACACACAAAATTATCTTGCTACTGAACCCCAACAATGGATCTCATAGCCTATTTGGAGACATTGCCTCCTATCCACTTATCAAAGCTCTATCAAAGCCAATTTACATCTCTAGCAGTGCTCCGTTCCCTGCCACCTTTAGCAAAACAATACGCATTAAGACTCGTCTATGTAGACGATGGTGTTCCTGAAGGTATGTACTGTCACTATCATCCACGTTCCTATATACATTATAATTAAACCTGCTGATCACTTCTCTCAATCTCTCATCGCTCCCCCCCCACCAAACACGCCTTTGCAGCCATCATCTCTTCTTGGGCCCTCCCCTCCTCCCAAACCAAACACGAAACAGCTTTAGAACAGCTCACACGTCTAGAAATATTCAATTCCCACATAACAGGGCCAGGTATTGTCCAATATTTCCTCAATCCCACCTTTCAACAACAAATCAAGGCTGCCCTTGCTACTGGCATCCACTCCACCACATCCAACAACATTGATGATGTCAACAAAAATAAGCCAACAGGAGGTAGCTACATCCCCTCTTTATCAACATCATCATCATTAGCAACTAGAACACCCCAGGAGCAGCAAGAACTAGATGAGTACGCCTACAATCAATGGGAGGATTTATTACTGTATCTAGTAGGAAGTTCCAACAGTGCTCCTGCAGCCCCCGCCGAGCTCAGAGACGTCCCTCCTCCTCCTCCTCTAGATGTGGCCTCCCTCCTACTTTCAGCAGGGCTATATGCAACGGATAATGCAACAGGAGTAGCAGCTATTACTAACGATGGCTTTAAGTTTCTGTTAATGGACACATATTCTCAATTATGGACAATACTAAGGCAATACATTGCAGTAGCTGAAGCTCTATCTAGTGATGAATTATCATCAGCAATATCCTTCCTACTGCAACTGGGCTTCCAACCTTATACTTTGATAGATTATAAAGCATTAAAACCATCTGATAAAGTCATTGCAGCTCATTTAGCTCAGCTTGGACTACTCAAAGCTAGAAAACATAAAACAATAGTGCAACTTGCCCCTACCTGGCTCGCATCAATGGCCGCTGGCGGCCCTGCCACCAGCAGAGGTTCTGCTGCTGATGGCTTTGTCATTGTAGAAACAAATTACAGAGTCTATGCCTATACAGCTTCCCCTGTCAGACAAGCAATCCTCAAACTCTTCATCAAATGTGAAGTATTACTGCCCAACCTCTTTGTCGGTACCATCACCCGAGACAGCATCATGGCAGCGTTGGAGTTTGGCATTGATGCTGAGCAAATTCTAGGCTTTTTATACAACCATGCACACCCAAGAGTAGCTAAAAACGTTCCTGTAGTGCCCACTGTGGTGTCTGATCAAGTCAGGCTGTGGCAGAGGGAGCTAAAGAGACTAAGGTCTGAAACGGGGGTGGTGTACAAATCGTTTGAATCTGGTGAATTGTATAGGAGAACGGCAGCCTTTGCGTCTAGATTAGGAGCTATTTTGCATAGGAATGATGAAGATCAGATATTGTTGGTTAGGGCGGAGGCTCATGATAGAGTGAAGGGGGAAATTAAATCTGTTAAACAGGAATTGAGGTTGTAAATATAAAGAATGTTGTGGGATCCAAAAGAATTATTGTTGTGTTTTCTACTCCCTACTACCGGTACGCAGACAGAATAGAGAGCTATCCTCAGGGAATCCCATCCATCCATCTCTTTCTCTCTCTCTCCTCTTGTTCTCATTCCAAACCCAATTAATGAGTCAAGACAACAAGATGTACACAACATGCATTTCATTTATTCATTATAAACAAAAAATCGACACTACTACTACTGATCTATATTTTCAATTGGTTCTATCTATCTATCTATCTATCTATCATGACCAAGATTTTCATTCAAAAGTATATCCATTTTTAAGCCATGGCTTCCTTCATCTTCTGATTACCATTACCACATCCATACTGCAACCTCCCAGCGGCTGGCCCCAACACATCCATCAACACGGGTAATGTCTGAGGAATACCACCAGTAATCTCAAAGTCAATCAATTTGCCCCTCTGGCAGTAGAAATTCTCTATTGGCTGTGCTGAAGCCTTGTATACCTCTAGCCTTCTTCTAATTGTTCCTTCATTATCATCACTTCTTGTTTCCAGGTAGCGCTCACATTCTGGAGGTGGAGAGAGAGGAGGCATTCTGATGGCAGGTCTCATACCCGATGGAGGGAGGTTAATATCAGCAACGTTGTAATTCTTGCCACACTTGGTGCAGAGTCTTCTTCCCAGGCATTTGTCTATGAGTACTTCTTCCCTGAGGTCGAGGTTGAGGGCCATTTGGACGTCGACAATGTCTTCCAATGCTACGGCTTGAGCGACGGTTCTAGGGAAACCATCTAGGAGGAATTTGTCGATGCCTGCTTCTTCTTCTACTTGAAATCTCTTTTGAAGGACGTCGAGTATGAGTTGGTCTGGAAGAAGATTGCCCTTGTTGACACTTTCAGCCATGAGTTGGCCGAGGGTGGTGCCCTTTCGCATCTCCAGTCGGACCAAGTCGCCGGCTGAGATGTGAACCATGCCCAATGCCTCGGCTACTCTTGTGGAGTAGGTACCCTTACCAACTCCCTGCATGATAAAAATGGTAGATATTCGGTTTAGAGTAAACAAAAACGGGGTAATTTTAAAATTAACTGCTTCCTGGGATTGGCTAGTCGTTTTCCTTCAACTTACCGGTGGCCCCAGGAATACCCACGCGGTCGGATGAAATGGTATACTTGAGGAAAAGCTCCTAGACTGTAGAGACGTCGCTTGAATTAACTCTTGTTTCAACGCCGCTATAATGCGTTGTTGACCACAACGAAACATATTATTCATTCTTCTAACATACACTAATAGGTCATTGTAATGCTTTCTTTGCTATTTTTGTCGAGGTATTGACCATTTTTGGCGTATTATTACAATCTCAACAGTTCCCCAACTGGCGTTGACGCTCTCCGTCGATGTCCCCAACCAATTTCCCCCCCCCCCCCCCCCCCCCCCCCCCCCTCTTTCCTCTCCTTGACTATAGCCCTCTTTAAAATAACAAACAACAGGCAATCTGTTACATTTTCCCTCCCCTCAAACTAAACAATAAAATCTAATCTACATACATGATACTACTGCTACTGATCTTAATCAAAACATAAAACTCCCAAAAATTCATTCGTTCACTTGTTGACTGCGTGGTTCCCCTCTACTCTACTCGTCTTCTTCTCGTGCATTATCATTTATTTATTTAAATTCTACCTAATACAGCTTCTATCCAAGCCTTTTCATCAGCATTGTTCACAATAACCATTCTCTCTGGTGTAGCCAACCATGGTTTCAAACTAGTACCCATCACGCTCACCAGCGCACCTCCATGATTACTATCACTACCCCCGTTGAATGGCTTTGTTGCTGCTGCTACTGTTGGTGGAGTGAGACACACAACTCTCTGCATTCCAGCCAAGAGATCAACTGCATCATTTGTATACATACCTACTGTTGCAGCAGCTGTATCTGGCGATGGAGATGGTGGTGGAGACGGAGAAGAGGTTTGATGAGCAGCAGCAGTTGTTGGCGGCAAAATAGCCTCTGCACTGGGCATCACCGTTGTCACAGCAGCCATGTCTCTTCCAAATCTATGCATAATATATCGGAGAGCCATTGATCTACTGGCACGCACGGGAGTGACATGAAGAATAGAAAGAAACTCTTCTCCATTATTATTCGTATCGGGGACAGCTTGTAGAGTGTATGTAGCGCGGAACCCCTTACTCCTCAGTCTTCTCTTCAACCTCTCTGTCACAGCCATCGACAACTGCAACCCAGCCACTTGCCTCGCTCTAGGCCCCATCCCCGACGATAGTATATTCTGTGTCTCTGAATCAAGCTCCAGGCAGATATGGCGGGGATGTACAGCTTCTTCTTCTCCAATGCCGATATTATACAGCAGCTCTTTTAATCGGGGGAGTCGGTGGTTGTCCACAGGAGCAGAGATGATTTTATTTAGAGCTCTCCAGATGGCAACGCGGTCCCACTCAAACTCAATAAGGTCCTCGTAGCCCTCGTCAGCATCCCAATCTCCGTTTCTGTGTCTAAGCCATACATCAGCCCCGGCATTGCAGACTATGAAGTCGACACTGCTCACATCAATGCTGGAGTCTGTGAGCAAGTTCCGAGTCGAGTCAAAGCCCAGCATGCTTAGCACTCCAAACCCTACATCCAACTGAGCTGCCTCTACTGCTTGTTGTAGTGGTTTCAGAACACGTACTGCATTTGATGCCACTACATCAGAGTCTATTGGCACCACAATGAAGTAACTTCTTGTGTAGCCCATTGGAATGTGATCGTCATCACCTCCTGCTGCTGCAGCTGCTTTGTGAGCAGGAGAGAGAGCACCATCTAACATAAATGATGACGCTCCAAGTAGGGCAATATCATCAGTACTCATACCACTCACTGTCCTTCCAGGTCCACCTAGACCTGTACCAGCAGCAAACATTGATGGTGGAGATCCTAATGATCCAAGAAGTGGGCTTTTGGGGACACTTCCCCCACCAAGACTAGTACCAGTTGTGATAGATTGAGGGGCAGGGGCACTGAAATAACGTTCAATATCGAGTGCTCCAGATGATGCAGCTCTACTGTGCGCAGGAGAGTTGGGGATACCAGCTGGTGTCGCCCCACCTTCACTTCCATTCCCTCCTCCTCCAATTCCTTCCAATCTGAAACCAGCACCTTCAGCCAAGCTAGCTGGTTTCTTAAACTGCAACAATCCAGACAGTGTTCTATCATGCCTCTTCTTCCCATTCTTCATAATCCTCTTCTCAGCATCCAGGGCTTCCAAATACCTCTTGCAATGAGAAGGCCAAGAATATGCCATAATATTATCATGGCCATTCTTTGATAGGGTGTCCCATTCAGTTGGATTGGTAAGAATTGTGACCAATGCTTCAGCCACTGCATCGCTATTTGTAGGATCCACTACCACTCCATGATGAAGGGTTGCCATGATGTCTACAGGGCCTCCATTGGCAGTGGCAACAGTGGGAACACCATGAGCCGCGGCTTCAATGACGGTGAGACCGAATGGTTCCTGAAGAGCAATATTCGTGAAGAGACCTCGGGTGTGTTTGGCGAAGTTGTAAATGTCAGAAATATCATCCTGAGTGTGATGTTTAGGGTACGCTACTGAGCCATATAAATCATAAGAGTCTACCAGCTTCAGTACTTGAGTTAGCACTTTCTGACTTCCTGCAGACATGGAATCAATGTTATCTCTGTTGCCCATAATCAACACCAAATTCGCCAGCTCCCTCAGCAGGGGGTGTTCTCCAAATGCTTTGACCAGTGTTGTAATGTTCTTCTTTGTGTCCGGCCTTGACATTGCTAATATAGCTGGTTTTAATGGGTTTCTGAGGAATCGGGATATTTCCTTCCATATAGGGGGACCCGTTGTTGCATCCAGCATCAATGAAGATGGTCGGTCTGATTCCACCACTGCAGCCTCCTTATCTTTAGATATAGTTGTCGCATCTTCACTTCCAGCTACACTACTAGTCTTTGTATTAGTACCACCACCACCACCACCATCACGATGATGATCTACTTCCCACATTGCCACACCACTTCTTGGACTGGTAACTGCACTAAACCCACCCATACCACCACCAGATATCAGATCCAAAGCCTCCATAGCCTCTCTCTGTTGCTCAAATTCCTTCAACACTGGATCCTCTGGAATATCAATCTTCAAGTTGGAGAAATCCAGACCAGGAGGGGTAACTCTCATTAGAGGCATACTCCTCCCCCTTGGGACCCTGAATCTCAAGATTCTAGCCAGGGTGGGTGTATACCCATCGTACAAGCCCCATTGCTCCTCTACCTCTTGTTGAGTGGAGGTGAAGACCATGGTGGCAACATCCAGTGTGTGTTCCTCTGCTTCTATACGGCGTGAGATGGCATACGAGTCCTCTACCTCAGCTCTCGTCATTGTACCTGCTTTTAACAGATGTTCTAGTTTGTTTCTTCCTAGAGAGTGCCCTGTCATGACCATGGGGACGCCCAACGAGGACGCCATCAGTACTGCTACCTCCCCGGCGTCAGCATAGTGGCCATGTATAGTGTACAGCTCACATCTACGTCCAGTAGCTGCAATCTTAGTCAACATTGTACTAGCGTGAGCTATCCCTCTATCTGCAAACTCTCTGACATGAGGCCATAACAGCTCCTTTCTAATATACTTCTCTGTCGGTCCACAAGGCAATCTGACAATATACGCGCCCCCCAGCTCCCCCCTCCCCTTTGACAAACACTCCTCTGCCTCTCCATATGATGAGTCAACCTTGGGATCTTTGATCATCCTTGTCAGCAAGTCTACACGATATACAGCTGGGTGAAGACTCATCGCTTTGGCCAGTTCTACTACATACTTGACTTGCCCTCCAGTATCGGAATCTCTGCCCAGCTCCATGTGGTCCCCCCTTACCAGGCCATGGAGACTGATCATTACTATGTACAGTCTATCCAGGCGAGATTCTATGGGTCGGGGGGTGATGGCCTCAGAGGGAAGGGATGTGAAGTCTTCCAGGAACTGTACCGAGCCAAATGCAGCTCCAGCTACTGCTCCTGCTGATGTTGTTGTTGGGAGGACTGGTGGGATGGTGTCGGCGGGTTGAGATTTAATACGAACTGCTAGCTTTTTATGTACATGTTTCTTTAATGAAGCTGCTTTATCTTCTTCTACTAGAGTTCCTTCTCCTTCAGATATGACTGATGCTGCTTTGGAGGATAGTGCAGCTGTGCGTACTGGGCTCCTACGACTTGAACCAGTACCAGCATGAGGTGATTGAAGAGATGAAGTACCTTCTTCGTCAGAACTATAATCACCATCACTGGGAGCCTCTTCCTTCTCTGCTTTGAGCTCTCTTTCTACTTGAGCATGGCGTCTTTTCAAGTGCCAGATTCTCCATGATAAGAATTCCAAGCGTTGATCTCTCTCTCCTCCAAACCGACTGCTATGCTGGGCCTGTGTGTTCCAAAGGAAAGGAGGAAGGGTGTAGTTTTTGATTTGATATCGATGTCAGTTTTTTGTTGTTTGATTCAAAGGGTTTTCCTGTACTATTTCCTTATAATGTTATAATTTTTTCCAATTATCATACCAAAACCCAAACCTACCTTTATCCATGCATTCTTGAGGGCCTTCTCATCGAGTTGTAGAAGCGACCTGACGTAATATCTAGAGAAGGCGCTGCGGTCCAAGTCCGGAGCCTTGGAACTTTGGGCCTTTGATGGAGCGGCAGCATACTCACTAGAGAGGCCGTTTGTCAAGACTGTATTGATACATGAGTGCAAAGGAAAGGCCAATCGATGGTTATTTATTATTATTTAGGGTCTTCTGGAATGTATACTGCAGGATCCTCGGGATTATTCAATAGCAAGGGTGTTTCTCCTATACAAACTTACGTGCGTTGAGATATGATTCGACCCATGCATTACTGGCTGTAGCATCCGTGTTATCCATCTTGATAAACCCAAGATTGATAGGATCAGATTAACTCGAGGGAGAGTTATATATCAACTGGTTGTCTCGTTATCCATTATAACATCCATCATACACATGCTCAATTATTTCTATTAAGAAGTGCAATGATCGACGATGATGATGCATCGGCCATTGGTCAGTCAGCTTCTCACCAAAGGGGGAGGTGGAATCGCTGTACATGTCAACCCATACCATACCCACCATACCATACTCCTCCTCTAAACATGCATATGCTCATCGTCATTGTCATCCTATACAGGGAGACACTGCTCTTCACATAGCAGTAGCCAATGCAGACAACAACCCAGCTACCTTCATCACCCTAAACTTCCTCACCAGACCAGGAGCAGACCCAAACCAACACAATTTTCAATACCAAACGATACGACCGACAAGATCTGATTCCCAAACAGAGAGAAGAGCTTGTCTCAAAAGGCTGCTGCTTCCAACATCAAACTGAAACTAAAAACACAATACATCTACCTGGTATGTATCATTTACATTACTTCTATAATCAATATTTAATTTTATGACCTGCTATGCTGCAACATCTCTACTGCTGAGTTTCTAACCCCAGTCAACACAAACACTGCCAACACTATACGGGCAGCTCTCGGAATCAACCCAGCAAACAACGTCCCAAATCCCTCCGTTTCCACAATATGCTTTGTAGTTGATACCAACGATCTATATTCGGGATATTTTTCTACATCAGCAAATGCTTGCATCCTCGTCTTGATTGTATCCACTGGCTGGGTGGACACTGTTGCTAAGAGACCAGCTGCTACTCCTGATGCTACTAATGGTGCTCCTGGGGTGTCTTTCAATACTGGTATGTGCGAGCACTTCTCTCTAAAAATAGGCACTATTCCGATGTATCCAGCGACATACAGAGACTCACGAATGACGGTTGGTGCCAGGCCTTTGTACATACCCGGTGCCAGGCCGTATTTGGAAATGATTTGCTTTGTTTCTGCTAAAAGACCCATTCCACTCTTTTGTTGTTGGATCATGACCATTTCAGCTGGGCAACTAAAGGCAGCTGAGCAGGCGCCAGCTCCCATTGCGATGGCAATTGCTCGGGTGTGGCCTTCCCCCGATGGGCCTAGGGTTTTGTCGAACGATTGCTCTAGTAATTTGTTCATGCCGAATTGGGTTGCTGTGATGGGAAGCATGGCTCCTGCATTGACCTGATTTAGTAGTGAAGAGAAGGTCGTTGGTGGGGAGTGAGAGGTTAGATAAGGGATGATTGGGGGGAGAAATTGAGAAGGTCGTGTGTGTGTGTGTGTGTTGGTGGTGGTGGTGGTGGTGGTGGTGGT
>Ga0209986_10000423_pt1 | contig 40370 bp, 23 predicted proteins | sample BlataG_FD_183168 | JGI IMG/M metagenome (GOLD analysis project Ga0209986, IMG submission 183168) | Deep subsurface microbial communities from Black Sea to uncover new lineages of life (NeLLi) - Black_00105 metaG (SPAdes) (version 2) | ecosystem: Environmental > Aquatic > Marine > Oceanic >... | reverse complement strand
TATCTATGGTGAATCATCATCATCATCATTCTCATGACAATAGCAGTAGTGATGGAAGGATTGTGATAGAGGCAGCTCGGCCAACAAAATCTGGTGTGGTATTTGGAAGGAGAATGGATAAGAATAACAATACCACCAATAGTAATAATGAAGGTGTTGAGAATAAGAGCATGGGAGGAAGAAGTGTGACTATTGGGAAGAGGCTGTACTGAGAGTGTGGAAGTATGTACATATGTGAGATCTTACACTGTAGAATTGATGTGTAAAGTCTTAACTATCTACAAAACATTATCAAAAATCGAAATCTACTACTATTATTTGAAACTTGAAAATCCACGAGCAAATCAATCACCATCCACCTCCAAATCATCATCATCATCCTTCCCTTCACTCAATGGTGATCTGTTTGGACTTTTTGGCCTCATCTCTCTTAGGAATCTCCAAAGAAAGCACTCCATTCTGGTACTGAGCCTTCATGTTATCCATATCTGCAGTCTCTGGCAGACGGATAGCTCTGGCCAAATACTGAGATGAGCGTTCATAGCGGTGCCAGCGAGTGCCCTCTTCCTTCTTCTCTTCCTTTTTCTCAACATTGATACGGAGGACATTGTTGTCGACAGTAACGTTGATGTTCTCCTTTTCTACACCGGGGAGGTCAGCCTTGACTGCATATGCGGAGTCGGTTTCGCTGATGTCCATGTGGATGTGGCGGGAAGGAAGGAGGTCGGAGAGAGAACCACCAGTTTGGGCTGGCATGAGGGCACCAGTGGTGTCAAAGCCTCCTCTCCAAAATGGGGCGAAGAAGTCATCGCCGAATACATCTCTGCATTATGAGGGAGAGGGAAGGGAGGGTGAGTTGAAGCTGGAGCAAATAGGAGAGGAGAAAGGGAGGTTGAGCAGCGACTTCCATCGACTGCTTCTGGAAGCCGGCCTGCCCCGCACGGGCCCAGAGAAGAGACATTGTTTTTGGCATTTGCGTCTCAAAAGTCCCTCGTATCTCAAACCCAAATTAGTTTCGTGTTTCTTAGTTCTTTAAGAGACATAAAAGTGCCAATATTGTCTGTATACATATGCGCTGAAATACATACCTTGCTATCAATGACATTGTTTCAATTGCTTTACTTATTCCTTGCTTGCGTGCTCTGTGCACTTGTAAACGTGTGATATGCACTTGATCAATTGATTTAGTTATCAATGAAATGTTGAAAACAAAGCTCTTCGGGCTGCATTTATAGATTTGCCTGCACACTTGTAGATTTGTCTCTAGTCCTTCTCAGTAGTTTCCAGATCCATCCAGTAACGCCTCCCTCAGCTGATCTGCTGCCATTTGATGCAAACATGTATAGACAAACACCCCATCCTTATACGGAGATGGCACTATATATACAACATTAGGCCCTTGAGGCAGCAATTGAGGTTGGTGCCACACAACCTGATCATCACCTCCAAATGACAGCTCCTCCTCAAACGACCAACCCCACGACGTCACCAATACCGGACTACTAGTTGCAGACACATTATTAGCCACACCCTTTGGTACAAACGGCATCACAATATTATCAGCACTCATCTCTTTCCGCAGCCAGTCAACTTCTTTCTCAACTCTCTTTTTGTCAAGTGACAAAATCCCCCGTCTCAACTCCAACGCCACTTCTCCCATACCACTACCACCACTGCCATTTTTGCTCTTCACTTTGACCACCCACAGGCAATTCCCAATGGTATTCCTCCCAATCACCTTTGGCAGGCCTTTTATTGACTTACCCCTCATATCAACAGCCACAGCTACTTCAAGGTGGTCCTGACCTCTTCTAATTGGAAGGTTCCCAATAACCTTAGCAATGCGAGCAACTAGGGCATCATTAGTTGATATCCATACTGCTGGCAATTGTGATTGTGATTGAGATTGGGGATGTTTTTGGTTCAATAATTGTAGTATTTCATTCATTGCTTGCATTTTAAGCTGTGCCAATCTTTCAGTAGATATAAAGCATCCAACTGTGTCAGAACCTCCCCATTTCCATCTCCCTGTTGTTATTTTCCACACCAACTTTGGAACTGTGGCCCAGTTTCTTCTTTCAAATAACATCGACGTCGACTGCTCTTTTCTATCACCATCACCATCATTATTGTTGTGGAACAGTTCTTCCAGCAATCGATGACTGTACAAAGGTTTATTTTCCAATGGTACATGAAACAGGGTAGCAATGCTTTCATCATCTTGCTGTCCGGTGCTGCCCATCTCATCCCCCGTCTCCTTCTCCTTCACCTTCATCTGTTGGTACATAGCACCCCAGGATGCCATCAGGATCTTGCCAGTTCCAAGATCAGACACAATGTGCGGGCATGTCATTGACAGACAGCATGATCCATCAGCAAGGTGGGTGAGTTGAACTGAAAGGATGGGGATGTTGGGTTTGTCTAGGTAACCCATAATATTTGTGGGAGAGGGAGGGTGGAAGGGTGTCAAGTCGGGAGGGTCAAATACCGTTGTGGTGGTGTGAGATGGAGGGAGGATGTCATTAAGTGTAGCAGATGAGTTTGCTTCTATGAAGAGAGCTCCCGAGTGCTGTTTAGTAGCTACAACATGGATGTTGCCATTCTTGTTGCTGACGAGGCGGCCGGTAAAGAGGGGGTACTGAGCGAGGGTTGAGGATAGGGAGTGTGCCAACAGGTTGGTGTCGAGGGGGGATTTGAAGAATATCTCAAGAGCAGCAACGACATAAGGGGCGTATGCTTGGTCTAAGACGGATAATGGGATGTTAAGTTCGTCATTTATGGGTCCTATTTGCTTGCTCGAGGTAATAGTAGTCGATTTTAAGTGCAAGGTCCCTCTTTTCCCACTACCTTGAGGAATGCAACTAAGCATTCTTTGAGTGAAAGACTCTTGCTTTGCCATAGTTACTTTGAATAATAATAATAATAATAATAATACGCCTGGATAGTAAATATATCGCTATTTTACATCGCTTTGACGGAAATCTAGGACTGGACCCATTTTTTTCAGTGATCTCTCTCGTACTGTCCTAGGACCGAGTGACATACTGAAGTACCATACACACACATACACAGAGAGAGACCCTTTCTACTTTCTATCCCTCATCATACTAGCTACATGTCCATCTGTATGCACCTGGTACTCTGATTCCCTTATCCATTGACCACACCCTTCACATTCTATCAAATCCTCATCTTCATCTTCACCTTTATCTTCTTCCCCCGTCTTCTTCTGTTCTATATGTCTCTGCTGCATGCTCCCTTCACCACGCTCCTCCCTCTTTCCTCCTCCTTCTTCTGTCACCGCTACCCTCTTCTCTACTTTCCTTTCTGTGTTAATGGGGTGCACATAATTCAATATTGATCCTACCCTCCTCTTCTTCTTATTCTTATTATTCCCAGCTGCTGCTGCTGCTGATGTTGTGGCATAATCCTTCTTCTTCACTCGGCTCTCCCCACACATTTCACACCAAGATAATAACTTGGGATTATCATACGTACATGCTGTGCATGTCCATGATACACTGTAATCATGTGACTTTTTATCTTGGTCCTTTTCTACATTACCAGTATCATCACCATTATTTCTGATCTGATCATTTTGCTGCTGGTTCCCACTACTACCATTCCTCCACTTTTGAACCGCAGCATCTAATTGAGTTGGAGGTATAGGCAATGCACTATTATATGTAAATAAAGGAGTAGCATCTTCCTTCCTTTTATCATCATTACCATCCTCAACATTATCATCGTCATCGTCATCCCAGTCGTGAAATGTCAGCTCCACTTCGTCACCAGCACTCAGTACCTGTGATCTGTGAGGCGTGTCAAACTCTTCTTGCTCGTTGCCTTCTTCCTCCTCACTATGCTCATCTACCATCTTTTGTTTCTTCTTCTTTTTTGAAGCATTTCCCAACACCTCCTCTAATGATTTCTGACCGGGATCTCTCTTAGTTTCAGCAAAATTAGACATCCTAAGTCCCATCAACCTCAGCTCAATTGGCAGCTCCGTCCTCAACAGCTTAATTCCAGTATTATATAATTCCTCACTGGAATTAGTATACCTTTCAACAGTAGCAGCTCTTGTTCTTAGCTCAAACGCCGTTGTTTTAAGTTTCAATGTCAACGTCTTGCCTTTGAGGCTCTCTTCTTTCAGCTCTTCAGACAGCTGCTCTGCCAGTTCCCGAAGCTTGGCTTGCAGGGCTCCACGGGCAGATAAAGGTCGGAATGTTCTCTCACAGCTCATTCCTTTCCTCCCAACCTTTCCTTCTACTGGAGGAGGAGGGTGGGTGGTGCTACCAAGCCCTAGTGCACTGCTAAAGAAAAAATCCAGTGCAATTGGGGAGAACAGTGCTGCTAGTACAGCTCTATGTTGTACTACATCTCCACAATTCTCAACGTGAAAGGCATTCAGCATTCTCTCTGTAACTCTCCCTACACCAGGTATCTTTCTTACCGGTAATGTTGCTACAAACACCATGATGGAGTTCCTATCAGCGGCAATAGAAAACTGGCCGTTTGGTTTATTTTGATCACTAGCAATCTTTGCCAGCAGTTTATTGCAAGCAATACCGCAGCTACATGTTAGACCATTGGTAATTTCAAACACCTTTTGTCTTATTTCTGAAGCTACAGTCTCGCCATTTGTATGATGATGTGATGCACAGTAGTCGGTAACATCGAGATGAGCTTCATCCAACGACATTGCCTCAAAATGCGGATCATATTGTTTGAAAACCTGTCTTGTGAGATCACTGGCTGCTTTATATTTATCAAAATTGCATGGCACAAACTGCAACTGAGGACAGAGCTTCAGAGCAATGAAACCAGGCATGGCACTACGTACTCCAAACTTTCTAGCTGCATAACTAGCAGTTGAAATCATCCCTATCCCTCCTACTGCAAAGGCTTTACCTTTCAAAGCAGGGTTGTCTCTCTCTTCTACTGCTGCAAAGAAGGCATCCATGTCTACATGGATCCAAGTACGTGTCAAGTCTCTAGAACCCTCTAATTCGGCTATTTTAGTGTCGACTTGGGATTGGAAGCCAGAAAGATGGGAGGGGGAGAGTGTCTTGAGCTGAGCTTTCATTTTAGCAATGCGAGCTTCTGTTTGAGAGGACTTTCTTTGTTCGTTGATGAAGTGGGCGCTGTCTTTGGACATTTCAAAGACCACTTGCTTGACTTTTTCTGCGTCAACTCCTTGCATGCCGGCCTTGTAGTTGGTGAAGACTGTTTCGTAATTCGTTCGTGTTGGCGGTTGTCGGTCCGGTTCCTTTGGCAGTGGGTGAGGATTGCCCTCCGTTGGAGGGTTTAGCTTATTTGGATCCATGGTGCTGAGGTAGTGTGTATTATTGTCCATGATTGGTACAGTTTTGTCGAGTTGTTTGAGAGCAAGCTTAGAATCGGTTTCAGATCACATGAGAGATCAAGTTTTAACGTTACTTGAGAGACAGCGAGTCCTTATGTATGCGTATCATTAGTGATCATGCACTAAGCTACTTGCTAGTGTTAATCAAAGCTAAAAGTGGCCAGCATGGCGCGTCAATTTCTGCTTTTCAAAACCAGGTGCGAAGTGTGATGCATGAGGCAAACAACTGAGCTCCACAACTTGGGTGGTATTCTAGCTGCAAACTTGAAGATGCCATCTATTAACTGTATTCCTTATAGTTGTTTTTTCTAACATGTCATGCAAGTGCTCCGACACCCCGCTCGTGCAAGATTCACCACCAAGATGTCTTCATCACCAGTGAGAGTTTTATCAATACAAAGCCACGTTGTATCTGGCTTTGTTGGCAATAAATGTGCGGTCTTTACCCTAAATACAATGGGTATCGAGGTATGGATGGCCAATTCTTCTCAGCATCACAACTGCTTTCCTTCTTCCCCGACTCTTAACCACTCTCCCTTCCAAACACCACACTAACAACAGGTCGACGCCATCAACTCTGTCCAATTTTCCAATCACACCGGCTACCCCACTTGCAAAGGACAAGTTATGACTGGTGATCAACTATGGGACATAATTCAAGGCCTACAAGCCAATAAATTGACCTTTGGATACACACATGTCTTGACTGGCTACATTGGATCCGTCGACATTCTCAACACCATAACTCGAATAACCGACCTATTAAGGCAACATAACCCACACCTTATATACTGCTGTGACCCAGTGATGGGAGATGATGCAAGGTTGTACGTTTCTCCAGACATCCCACATGCTTTTAGAGAAGACATTGTACCATTGGCAACAATGATGACACCCAATCAATTTGAAGCACAATTGTTATCTGGAATGGAGAGTATTACTACGTTGGAAGATGCTAGTATAGCTTGTGAGATATTACACAGTAGAGGGCCACATACTGTGGTTATATCTAGCTTGGATTTAGTAAATCATCCTAATCAAGTAGTTATATTTGCTTCAACTAAAGTACGGCAAGAAGAAGCAGGAGGAGAAGAGCATGGGAAGCAGCAACATCATCAGTATTACCTGTGTGTCCCAAAAGTGGATGCCTACTTCACAGGAACTGGTGACCTATTCTCCGCACTCTTATGTGGATGGCTACACAAGTACCCCCATAATCTAAAAGAAGCTTTAGAACACACAATTGCAGCCCTTCAAGCAGTGTTAGTAGACACAGTAGCGCATTGTGGAGAGGAGGCTGTGACCAAACGACGTGATGCAGAGGTATGTCGGGCTAGAGAATTGAGGTTAATTCAAAATGCAGCTGCTATTAGAGATCCAATGGTAACACACAAAGCACAGCGTCTATCTCTTATAAAATGACTTTTTTAACCCCATGTGAAAATTTCAAATTATCTATCTATTGATCTACATGCAAATCTAGTAATTAATTTCATGATTTCACTACCAGGGAACCTTCCCAATGCACCTTGAGCAGCAGATATCTCATCAAACATATCTACATCATCACCACCATCTACTAATGCTGATGTACCTCCCTTTCTATCTACATTTTTCCTTCTCTTCCTCTTCCTTTCATCACTACTACCACTATTAACGATACCCCCGTTAGCACTCGCCTCTTCATCATCAGGCAACACTATTGGTTCTAATGGTATACTTGCCTCAATGGCATCCACCCCACCTAGTAGCTCTACAACATCATTGAAATGAGCAATTGTGAAGGGGACTGGCTCATGACTGTGGTCTCCAACTATTACTGGACTGGAGTGATCACCAGTCACCACTATGGTGTACCTCCTCCCCATCCTACTGCTCCTCCGATCAATATCTTCATTAGAAGTATGGTTATCATGAGTATGGTGATGATGGTGCATGGCCAATTGTTTAATTACCTGACCAACCATGGTATCTACCTTCTCTATGAATGCTACTTTCAGTGAGGCATTCTTATCGTGACTTGCATCATCTACTGCCTTGACATGTAGAAAGACAAAGTCAACTTCATCTTCTTCTTCATCCTTACTGTTATTATTGGTTAGAATGTCAACTGCTGCTTTTGCCTTGGTGTGTAGCTGAGTTTTATAGTCTCCAGTAGCTCCAGGAACACTCCGTACAGTCATGCCAAGAGATAAAGCAAGACCTGCTATGATTTGAGTTGGTGCAATGACAGCTGACTTCATTTTATATTTTTCATCAAAAGGTTCTAGAGCCAGTCTGACACCACATCCTCGCAATAAAAGTACATTTGCTACTGGTTTACCTGCCTCTTTCCTCGCCTTGTTAATTGGGTGCTCTTCTAATATGCCTTGTATTGCTTTGGAAAGTGCCGCTACAACTTGTGCAGTGTGGCAAGCTGCTTTGTCTAATGCATCAAGAGGCTGTGGTGTAATGAGAGGCAGTTTATCTTTTAGGGGATCAGTGCCTGTGATGCCATCAGTCAGTCCAGGACCTCTGACTACCAGGCCACACCTGTGCTCTTTGGCATATTTTACCGATACTTGATACTCCTCTGAAAAACCTGGAATTTTCAAGCCATCAAGTGAACTGGATAATATAGGGCCTTCTGTTTCAAAGTTTCTATCTGCTCTTCTAGTGACGACTATGTTGGTGGTTGTATCTAGGTTGGCGAAGTTGCATTTAAAAGCAATGTCTCCCGGTGACATTTTGAGACCAGCACCCATACTTTCAAAGGCCCCTCTCCCTCTGTAGAGTACACGAGGGTCATATCCGAGAATAGACATGTGGGCTGTGTCAGATCCACAGGAAATACCTGGTTCTACTGGATCAATGAGGCCATTCAACCCGGCCTCTGTGTGTGTTGGGAGAAGAGGAGGAGGAGGAGGAGGAGGGGGTGTTCAAATGAGAGAGAATGGTCGGTGATGGACGAGAAATGGTTGAATAAACGGGTCTTCTGATCCATTTGAAAGCATGTACACACCTGTTATAATGTCTAGGAAAGGGGTGTTTGCGTGACACAACGCTGTCTTGCCTCCAAACTGGGGAATACCGACATCTCCAACCCCGTCGATCAGGATGAAAAGGATCTTCTCCTGTTTGTCGGAGGCGTCTTTAGATACCATAGTTTAGTAGGGTGGTATATTGAGAATACATTGCAATGATGCATATGTGGGTTCCACCATAAATGTGCCAAATAAGCCTTCCCCAGTATCAGGCCTTGCAAGCCAGTCGTTCAAGATGGGTCTAGATATCTCTCGGCGACATAACTTCAATTTAAATCTTCACTATTACAAGTAAGCTACGCCCTCAATTAGTCGATACAATGCAGTTCAGCACGTGCCTTAAACCTGCTAGTAAAATATTCGCCAAGAGAGATTTACAACCAAAATTAAGGCTAAATAAGAGCGTCCTTTGCTCTGCGCAGAACGAAAAAAGACACAATGACATCACACAGAGACTAGCAATTGCTGGTCTTGCGGCCTTACTTCTCGCTGGAGCCGCACCCGAAGAGGCTCTTGCCGCTCGTTCTGGTGGACGTATGGGAGGTGGCTCCTTCCGTTCCATGCCACGCTCCATGCCTCGTGCTTCTGCTGGCCCCTCGGTTCGCAACTACAACACCTACATTGCCCCTCCATTGGTCAGCCCTTACGGATTTGGAGTTCCATTCTTTGGTGGAGGTGTCATGGTATCTCCTTTTGGCATCGGAGGTATTTTCAATATTTTATTCATCATGTTTGCCTTTAATGTCGTATTGTCGGTGGCCAGGAACTTCATTGAAGCTGACAAGGACAAGGATGGTAAAGGTAAAGGAACTGATAGCTGGGACGATGAATGGTAATGTATAGATGAAATTTGTAGAAGTCCAATCAATAACAAAAGCAACGAAATGAACCAACTAAAACTAGAATGAAAAGATAAAAAAATCCAATTGTTGCGTGTGTTTTATTTTTTACAACAACGGAATGGAATGTAATGAAATGTAATAACGACAAGACTTCTTCTACAATTCATAATCAAGTCCAGAGCCATACACCCAACTCTCTATCGTCCTCTTCACCAGAAACTTTTGTTTCACCGGCAATAACTCTGCTCTTTCATACCACCCAAACCTCCTGCTCAGCAACGCCAGCCCAGTAAATGTCGCCAAACCAATGTAATGCACCAACCAATCAGCCAAAGGATACAACCCCACATTCCTAAATATCTGTATCACAAACAACGGATCATCAATAACCTGCTTCAACAGAGTCTGACTCAGCGGTTTGAGCTGAATGATATCTTGTAAGAAGGGGCGCAGGACCGGGTCACCAAGCTCCTCCATTGCCGCAAAATTTCCCGCCAACAACTTGTTGATAAAGTCTCTATCTATGTCCCTTGTTGTTCTATCACCTGGAATACTCATAGCTCTTTGCATCATCCAACTCCCACTCAATGCAGGATTATAAGGGTTTAAAAGGGACAATGAATCTTCATCCAACATACCTGCATCTACCGCTTCTGTGATGCCAGCTGTCAATCTGTTGATATGCCTGCATATTGCTCCAAACCCACCAAAACTCAGGGGAGATTGTATACCTGAAGCATCACCAATAGCTAGGATTCCTCTGAATGACGGTCGCAGCGGGGATGCTCTATAAGTAGGGAATACTCCGTACAAGAGTCTTAGAAATTCTAAATCGTCTAAATTACTTATTCCATTGGCAGCTTGATATTGAGGCAAGGATTGGAAGTATGTTTCAAACAATTGTTCAATAGATGGGTTGGTTTCTGATCCGTCAAGATACGTAAACATGTACGTTGTCCTTTCAGTGGATGATGAAGTTGAATCAGAGGAAGGGGGTGGCAGAGAGGCAGGGAAGGCCTCCCAATACATTTGACATTTCAATTCTACATCACTAGGTGCATTAGTATATATAATATCACCTGTTGTGTTGCTGCTGCTATCAAAGCCTCTTGCACAGGAACCTACTACAATGCACACCCCATCTGGTTTAGTGCCGTGTCGGACTTGTTTAATTATCGGAGAGGCGTTGCCCATTGCATCTATCGTCAACCTTGCTGTTGTTGTTCTACTACTACTATTATTACTATTATTATGCATCAAAGAAGAACCATTGGGATGAACCCATATTGAAGAAAGAGCTGTATTTTCCATAACTATACCTCCATATTCAATAAACTTGGCCTTGGTCTTTTCAATCAACAAAGCAGGGCTAACTCCAATATTCAAAATATCCTTGACAAGGATATCCTTCTTGCAACTACCGGCAAATCCAACTCTACCTGGATTGTACATTGTCTCTGTGCATCGATGTATCTCATCTTCAGTCAGTACTTCTGCTTTGACTAGTTCTAAGAGCTCTTTATAGCTGATGTTCCATTCCTGTGTGCGACCAATGAGGGGGCCTCTTTCAAGGACTGCCACTTTAAGGCCATTTTTGGCCAGTGCTGTGGCCATGAAAATGCCGAGTGTGCCTCCTGCTACTACTACGTCGTAGTCTAATGAAGGGAGGGGGGTGGCTGTGGTCTTGACAAACTCTGGTCTGAGGCCAAAGACGCGGGAATTGGAACGGAGGGCTGCCCAGGAAGCGTCGACATTCCTGAGAGTAGTAAGGCGTTGGAGTGTTTGGCCACCTGCACCGCCAGCTTGCTGGGTGTCGTCACGAATAGATGTGAATATCTTCTCAGTGAGTGATTGTTGTTGCGTGGTGGATGCAGACTGGCATAATATGGCTCTGTGCTGTGGGGAATTTGTTGATTTCGGAAGTTTTGATCTGGCTGAGACATGATGGGAGAACATGATGGTAATCGTTGAGCAATCTTATCATGCACTATGTGATGATGTGATGGGCGACATACAATGAATTCCAGTTGTAAATTTGCAAAGATGTGGTTTAAATGGCCTCCCCAAGCTTGGTGTGAAATATTGGTGGGAGAAAGACTGGGCATTCACATTCAAAATGCTCTTTTGAAATGAATCTCCGAGCACATCACAGCAACCAGTCTGCCAATACAATGCAGAAATTGAGCAATAATGGTAGAATATTACCAATAAATAGAAGGAATCTGATCTCTGCATCTCTATTCAAGACGATCTTCGCTGGTGGAGCAGCAATAACAAATAAAGCAATGGCTTCATCTGATCCACAAAGTCTAGTACGCTCAGGCATGAGGAAATTTCAAGCAGCGGACGTCAAAGGCTCACTCTTGGATTTTGACGAAGCGTTGAAACTTGGAGGCGACAGGCTACGACCTTACCTTTGGCAAAGAGGAATCTCTCTCTACTACCTAGACAGTTTCCAAGAAGGAGCCAAGCAATTTAGAGATGACGTAGCAGTCAACCCCTCAGACACAGAAGAATCCATATGGGCCTTTTTATGCGAAGCTCAGCTGTACGGCCCAGACAAGGCCAGGCAGCACATGCTCAAAGTTGGCCACGATCCCCGTTCAGTCATGAGAGCAGCTCAAGCAGCCTTTGAACAAGGCCTAGGTTCAGCCGCCATTGCAGCGGCCGCAGGAAATGACACTCAAGGACATGCAGCTTTCTATTCTCAGTTGTATGTAGCATTATACGAGGAATCAATAGGAAATGAAGCCAAAGCAAGGGAAGCCATGTTGAAAGCAACTGCCACAGAGTATGCCAAGTCTAGTCGGGACTTTATGGCTGGTGTTGCTAGAGTGCACTGTACAGTGAGAAATTGGACTTAATAATTATATTTTGATACAAAAATTACAACCAAATGTGTCTAGTTGTATGTATATTAACTATGTAAAAAGGTTAAAGTGTACCTTCATTAATTATTACTGGTGTATTTATTAACTCTCTTGATCGCAGTGTCTATCATTTGACAAACATCTACCGTTTCTTGATTGTTGACCTGGTCAATAGCAGAATCGATCATCTGTGCAACCACCAGCTCAGATGATGATGTGAGGTGGTCATGGAGGTACATTATCTCTACATCATTATCATTATCATCAGCATCAGCATCAGCATCAGCATCAGCATTGTTATCTTCCTCCTCTGGTATCTCAATACCAACGTCACCTCCTGCTGGAAGTAATACTCTTACTGGTTTATTGTCATCTCTTGGCGTATTTTCTCCTTCAACTGCCATCATCTCGTCCACTTGCATAGCCGATGGACAATGTTGCTCCTCCTTATCAGTAGCCAGCTCTTTCTCAACATCGTCACCATCTTCTTGCTCCATAATGGCAGCCATCACAATACCCTCCTCCTCTTTTATCTTCTCTGGAGATTTGGATGCTCTAGAAAGCTCACCACTAAGAACAACATCAACAGCAGCAGGTATAACAGCACCCTCTTCTTCTTTCTTTTCTACTACAGCTGCATTAGCACTATTATTATGGTCAGTACCAGTTATAAAAGCAGCAGTACCGGGGATGACGTTGTCAACACCGTTATTCAGCAGCGATACTTCAGGAAGAGGAGGAATGGAAGCTGTCTTCATAGCCGGCTCTTCTTCAGCTGGCTTTTCCCCTTCATCTACTTTTTCCCTCCCTCTCCCCCTCATTTCCCCTCTTCTTCCCCCTTTCCTCCTCCCTCTCCCTCTTGCCTGCCATCCTTCTCCTCCCTTGGCAAAGTACGTTGCTTCCCAGTCATCACCACTGTCGGCGTCATCATCTTCTTCTTCTTCTTTACTTTCCTGTTCATCTTCAAAATCTTCATTATACAATCTGAATGTCTTTGCTTTCTTAAATGGTAATGGTGGTGGGGGGGGTGTTTTTTTCTTAGAAGCAACTCCATTTATTGGGGAGTGTGGTACCGTTATTGCAACAGGTTTTGGTTTAGATGATGGTATTCTTTTCATCCTTTTAGCTGCTCGTTTCTTACCCTTATCGTCGTCGTCATCGTTATCATCGCTATGAGGATAGAGCCAAGTAGAAAGAGGGACCGTGTAGAGAGGACCAAATGACTGAATAGCACTTCTTCTTCCTTCTCCAGCTGCTGGTGTATTGATCTTCTCTTGTTTGCGTTGCTTGGCAGTCTCTACAGCTGCAACTGCTTGAGGCACCTTATCGACAGCAGTGCCCACTATCTTCTCCAACTCTGCTATTGAATGTCTATACAATAGCACAAGTGATTCTTTTGCACACTCTTTCTCTTGGCACAGGTACCAAGCATGTTCGGGACAGACGGCAACTCCAGGTGCAGAGGGGGATACTACTGCAGTCAACCACAGGTCCGTGGAGCACACTGCACAATCAACATCGGCGGTGTTGATGTGAACTCGGGTGATAGGGTTCACTGCTCCTGCTTTCGCCCTTGCATCCATTCTTTGCATATTAGGCCATGTTTTAGTAATAATAGTAGTAGTAGTAGTAGTAGTAGTAGTAGTAGTAGTAGTAGTAGTAGTACATGATTTGCAACCAGTGGCATACTTCTGACCATTCTCATGAGTAGTATCTTTCTGACCATTCTCATGAGTAGTATCATTCTGATGAATGCCTTGGGTACCTCCTTCCCTTCCACCACCAAACACATTATCAAGGCCAGCAGCATGTCTCCTCTTCTCTTCATCCACTCTCACTGCCAGCTCTCCAGTAGCCAGTGTAATAGCATGCAATGGTACTTTATCCCAAGGAATGTTCCCTAGTGGTGCGCCTTGAGCTCCTCCAGCAGCGCCTGTTCTCATTGATGCTGCTACTGACGATGGTGCACCCATATCCATACCAGCAGTGGTATATCCAGTAGTCCTCTTCTCTACTGCCATGGTTGCTGCTGCTGCTGCTGCTGCTTCCCAAGCATCTTTTATTTGTTGTTGAACATCATCCATTTCAGTACCCTTTATTACCTCTCCTGCATCTTCATTGTCATCTCTTGCTTTAATACCATTGACATAATCCATAAAATTGTCTACCAGTGCTGGACTAGCATCATTACCAGTAATACCACCACCACATCCCTGCTCCTCCTCCTCCTTATTCTCACCATATTGATGATGCTTATAGTTATGTTGAGCACACATGGCCAAAGCCACTAATAAAGAATCATGACTCAAGGTCAACGGTTTACCACTCTCTCTATACTTGGCAGCAACTTCACTCCCATAAGGCAGCCACCTAGGAGCACCAAAGTTCACCGCCTCTGCTACATTAAACCCTGTATTAAAGCCAGCATGGTAAGAATTAGGCATAGTAACTACAAAGGAACCAGGTTCGTGCACCACCCTACACACAGGGACGCCTCTCTTTTTCAGCTCCGTTGGGCTGACCAGGGTGACCAGCTGGTAGAGGAGGTTGGGGTTGGCTGCAAAAAGATGAGGAACAGCGTCCTTCATGGCTTCTTCTAGAGATTGTGTGGCATGAGCAGGGACGCCATACCAGACTTTGGGTGCTCCCAGGTGGAGGTAATTCACAGAGTAGAGGGCATGATCTTCAACGTGCCAGCAGAATGCGCTAAGCACGCTGCCCACATACAACCAAGGAACCATCACCCCCGTGATGAGCTCATCTCCTAGCAAGTACCGTAGTACACTAGAGGTCGATCTGGGCATGTTGTTGATGTTCCATGGATGTTCAGCATATTGTTCCTCCTTGGCATCAGCATATGGGGGCAGTGTTTTGATGCCAGAGTCTATGGACTGACGGAGATGCTCTTCCAGCAGTTTCCGGCGCCATTCGGGGAGAGGAAAGCCGCTTCCATGGTGGCCGCTGTCTAAATCTTGGCCATAAAGTGATTCGATCACATCGTTGGGGTCTCCACATTCTACAATGCGCCAGAACTCTGCTTCTACTTCTTCTACTGTTGGCTCTACGGCAGCAGCAGTAGCAGCAGCAGCACCTGTATTGTTGTCAATATTTGATACGTGTTGGGTTGTACCGAGGGCCTTGGGCCGATTTCTGGGGCCAGTATCAATGGCACCGGGGCCCCTATGTTTGATGCAGGGAGAGGGTTTACTGAAATGGAGTTCCTTTGCCCAGTCAGCATATGCTGCAAAGGATTGTAGAGTATGCTTTCTTTCTAAGATAGTGAATCCAAAGTCTGCACCTTCACTGTTGGCAGCAATATCAGTCTCAGTAGTAGTACCATCACCATCAACATCAACATCAGCTGCTTCTATGGTGGTGGTGCCTCTGGCCTCCTTCTTAGTTTGATAGAGTCTGCCATATTTTTTGCCAGCATCAAATGTAGAAAAGTTGAAAATAGGAGGAGCAGTACAAACTGAAGATGGATCCCCACCTTGTTCTTTTTGTTCTTTTGGAGCAATGCTGCCATTGCCATCTTGCTTCTTCTTCTTCTTCTTCTTCTTCTTCTTATTGTTATTATCAGTAGTATCCGTATTCCCGCTATGTTGACAATTTCTAGCATCACGAATACAAATAGACGACGTAAACTGCTTCCTCACCTCAAATCTGAAACTCTCCATGCTCAACCCATTAGTCCCATTAATCAAAGCAAACGGGGGATCCCATCCAGCAGGAGGTACAATATGCGCCAGTCCCCACTTCTCCGCCTCGTCAGCAATACTCTCTATGTACGCTACAGGATCTTGAAACTCTTCCACTGTGGGTCTAAAGGTGGGTGCAGTAGGAATGTCCGCTTGAGGACGGCCTTCTTCCGGCTTCCATCTGATGGGGGGGCGGAGGAAAGCTGGGGATTTCTTACGGCAGGAGAGGCATCCATATCTGGTGTATTTGCATTTAGGACATCCATACAGGACATCATGGAAGAGATTGTCTGGTTGTTTACGTTTTCTGCAAACTTCTTCACCCCAGCCATCTTCAGTTTTATTCAGAGGAATGTTGAGGCTCTTCTCTCCTACTTCTCCTTCATTGTCCAGAGGCACATTTTGTCCTTCTTGACAAGGATCGCCTGTAGCTACAACTGCTGTTCTTGTTTTTCTTATACTGATGGCTGGTGGAGTCGCAAGCATACCCAATGCATCTACTTGACCTCTTCTCCTCTTAATCCAACCAGACTTTGCTCCTGCTGACCTTTTACTAATGAAGACAGGGGGAGGGGAACCTTCTTTCTCAGTACACCAAGCACCAGGACCATTATCAAAGTCAGAATTTAAAAGACCTTCTATCCCTCTCTCCTTCCCCTTTTCCTTCTTCTTTTCTTGATGATTAATAATTGTACAAGGTACTACAATATCATCATCATCATCATCATCAATAGTACTCTTACTGGGCATTCTTCTTGTTCGTCTTGTAGTAATAGTAGTAGTATTAGTAGTAGCTGCTGCCCTTTTTCCTATTGTTTTCTTACGTCTGAGAGCAGCATCTTGTTGTCGTCGTTCTTCTTCCACCGTCAACACAGCAGTATCTGTATCCATCATATCGACCAACTTCGCCGACGTCTTCTTTCTGCTGGAAGTGCATCTAGTACTCATACGTGTAGAAAGAAGTGACTGCTCCTTGTCTTGCTTCTTCTTCCCTGCTCCTAGTGCTCCACCCTGTGTCCTTCTTCTTGTCTTGGGAGTGTTTACCTTTACTGCTACTGATGATGATGGAGGTTGTTCTGTTCCATTATTAATAATAGAAATCACCTCCATAACTACAGTGGGCAGTACAACTGCTGCTGCTGCTGCTGCTGCTGCTTCCGCCGCCGCTTGATGATCATAATGCATTGCTTCAATTGATTCCAACATAACATGTAGAACGTTCAGACAGTCTTCATCATCTGAATCTGCACGACCAAGTTTAGAATCAATCTCAGTTACTGCATATTTGTTTGATTCCACACCTCTTTCCAACATATTAGCAACCATGTCTCTGGCAATAAAATTGCTGTCCTCATATGGGGAGGTGAGGGGTGGATATTGCAATGAGGGAGACTCGTCGTCGGCCATATCGGTGTGTGTGGGGGCCAAGTCGAACTGCAGTTTTGAAAAGGGGTTATTACTGTCAGAATCGATTCACTAGGACATCGACAGTAATAATACGAGTTTCAAAATGCCAACTATGCGGGAATTTGTCGCAAAGATGGCCTTCGCTAGTTTCGAGCAAAATCTCTCGATTAAATAGTCACTGTCACGTATTACTCATTAGGATCAAGTCAAATCGCGTCTATATCTTTCCAACGATATGAAGTTCGACATATTTCAATTCCAGAACTATTGACTCCTGTGGCAACTTACTTATCAATTAATCCTCGATTTGGAAGAGATAATCGCCATTCTTGCCCGTTTAGAAGTCTTTAATCATCGTGGTATATTCTTCAGAATGATTTAAGTATCAGGTGCAGTGAGGTTTCCCTGTTATTTCAGTCCAATCAGTCCAATTTGCTAGGGCATCAAGAACGAGAGAGAGAGAGAGAGCCAGGGAACCTACTAGCAGAGAGAGCAGCGATGGAGACAGAGATAGTTGAGGTAAGAGGTGGCACCAAGAAGGAGGAGAGCGGTGGATTTTAGCCACACTAACCTTCATATACTCACAACATACTCACATTCATCTAAATCATGCCATATTACTTGTAATTTCAAGTAGAAAATGAGGCCACCATTTCCAACTGCATACAGAGAAAGCTAAAATTTGGCTCTCCTCCATTTCCTCCACTTTCGTCCCTGGTCTCCCTCTCTCCTATTTTCCTTCGGCTATTAAATAAACAAAATTTCAATAATCGTTCCTTTTCTATCCGGCGTCTTAGAGTAATAAATCTGAGGCAAACGGAAGCAGGACAGGCGATATGAAGGTATGTTTTGCATCGAATGTATCATCACCAAGGCATCACAATGGTGGCAAATCGAGGACTGACAGGCGGCTATGATGTTATTTTAAACTAACAATACCCCTCTTTACTATCATACAGTTCAACATCGCATACCCCGCAACAGGGTGCCAAAAGAAACTAGAAATCGACGATGACTCGAAGCTGTGAGTGTGTGGGCAGACGGCTTGTAGATGAAGCAGCATTGTAGCGTGCACTATATATATTTGAGATCCATGACTGACTCCATACCATTTTTTAATTTACAGGCGCGCATTCTTCGATAAAAGACTGTCAGCAGAGGTTGATGGGGAAGCTCTCGGCGAGGTTAGTGGACTCCTTTGCATTAGATAGCCAGCGACCTTCACAACAATAGATATGGTGCATAATACAGTCCAAAATTGAGTCATTTTCACGCTCAATTTTCGAATTGGCAGCATCCATCCATCATCGCCAGTCGCCGGCTCTCTCCTCTTCTCCCCCCAAACACGGACAGTTTCTCACACACATACACACACACCCCTCCCTCTCACAATTACTATTCACAACTGCAGGAATTCAAGGGATATATTTTCAAGATCAAGGGTGGTCAAGATAAGCAAGGTTTCCCAATGAAACAGGGTGTCTTGACTCCAGGTCGTGTACGCATCCTCATGTCTCCGGGCGACCAATGCTTCCTTGGTTTCGGCCGCCGCAAGGGTGAACGCCGCCGTAAATCAGTTCGTGGCTGTATTGTCTCCCCAGACTTGTCAGTTCTCAACTTGGTTATTGTTAAAAAGGGTGAAAATGATATCCCAGGTCTTACTGACGAGGAGAAGCCCAGGCAGCGTGGTCCCAAACGTGCCTCCAAGATCCGCAAATTGTTCAACCTGACCAAGGACGATGATGTTAGATCTTACGTGAAGGTGTACGGTAAGAAGGTGGAGAGGAATGGAAAGACGACCATCAAGTGCCCTAAGATTCAGAGACTGGTGACTCCACAAACCCTCCAGCGTAAGCGTACCCATGTAGCAGAGAAGCGTGCTCGTATAACTCGCAAGAAACAAGAGGCAGCTGAATACCACAAGGTGTTGGTGCAAAGGTTGAAGGAAGAGAGGGAGAGAAGGAGTGAATCTTTGGCTAAGAAGCGTGCTATTCGTAATGCTTCTCAGGCTTCTAAGGAGGCTTAGATGTTTGGGGAGAAGAAAGAGTTATTATAGATTCTACTACTACACTAGGATACAAAAATGTTTGTAAATAAAGATACGTAAAAAAGTACTCACTATACATTTACAATATGAATTACATTGTTATCTTCATCATCATGGGCCGGAATCAATACAACAACAACAACAACGACGACAGCAGAAATATAACAATAGTAGGAATACAACAATGTTGGGTGAATCTTCTCTACCCATAATACAATGGATACTGTTTATTAGTAAATACAAACCATCTTTTATTAATTATTATTCCAAGGGGTAATATACAACTTCAGTCTCTGTTTCTCCTTCCATGATCCTTCTCACTTTATATGGTCTCTGATGATGCTCAGCATTCATGATGGTATTGTCCTCAGCCTCTCCCTCACTACCTCCTCCTCCTTCTCCTCCTGGTCCTGGTCCTGGTCCTGGTACTGCAGTCATCAGGGTGGCATCATCCTCCACATCACTCTCCACTGCTCGACCATTGCTGCCAAATGATTGCCAGCTGGGTGTCCTATGCAAAACCTTCCCTGTAGATTTATGCCTGGTAACAGCTACCGCTTTAAACTTTGGCTGAGCGAGGGGACCCGCTCCAACCATTGTATCCAAGCTCTCCTCCAAGGCCGCCCACCTCTGTTCAGCAGACCCAGTCAGTCCAATGCTCATCCTTACTAAACCAGGGACAATTCCAGTTGCTGTTAGCTCTGCTGCAGAGAGTTCGGAAGAGGTAGAGGCAGCTGAGGCACTCATCAAGGTGTCAAAGTAACCCAAGCTCACTGCCATGAGGCCAAAGCCGTGTTTGTTTTGGAGACGTTCCATCAGTAGATTGGCCTGGTTGAGAGAACCTAGATTGAGTGTGAGCATTCCACCAAATCCATAATTGCCGGGGTTTTTGAGTGACTTTAGTAGTTGATATTGTGGGTGGCTGGGTAGACCTGGATACACTACAGAAACTCCTTTTTTCTCAAGATTTTTAGCGAAATAAAGAGCCCTCCTGGAATGCTCCGCCATTCGAATCCCCAGGGTTGGGAGTCTAAGTGACAATTCAGAAGCAACCTTGGGGTCCATAACTGGCCCCAATAGCATCAATGCACCAGTGTGTAGGTCCATTAACTTCTGTATGAATGCCTTACTAGCACAGATACCACCAGCTACAATATCAGATGCTCCAGAGACGAATTTGGTCAAAGAGTGTACTACGACATCTGCTCCGTAGTGGCTGGGTGTGAGGATGAGAGGAGAGAAGGTATTGTCAACAATAAAGGTAGCTCCAACTTGATGGGCTAAATCGGAAAGTGTTGGAAGATCTGCTACTACAAGGGTAGGGTTGGAAATGGCTTCAATGTAGAGAGCCTTGGTGTTGGTTTTTGAGAGCGCTTGTTGAACTGCAGCAGTGTCGGTCATGTTGACAAATGAAACTGTAATGTTGCATTTTTGGGAGAGGAAATCCTTGAAAAATGCGTGTGTACCACCATATATTGTGTCAGATGCAACTATGTGGTCTCCGGAGTTGCAGACGTTGAGGATGGAGGCTGAGATTGCAGACATTCCTGAAGCAGTACAATATGCTGCCTCGGTGTCTTCCATAGAGGCTAGTTGCCTGCCGAGATGGGCCACTGAAGGGCTGAAAGACCTTCCATAGAGGTAGCAGCCTTCTTGGGGGCCTTGCTTGCCAGCAAAGATGTCTGGGAGAGTGGTGGCGTGGAGGACTGTGAAGGTTGTAGAGACCTGTGAGAGAGAAGAGGTGCAGCGGGAAGTGTGAGAGAGCGGTGGTCGAGGAGAGAGAGGTGTGAGGGAAATTGAAGTTGTGGAAATGCGTCCTTGTTATGCTGATCACTTACCTCGATAGATGCGTTAGCCCCTCCAAATTCGCCAAACTCTCTCTTAGAAGAGGCGAGGCGTTCCATTGGGTCAATTTGAAATTGTTGGTTGTTCATTTTTCTTCGGGTTTTTGCGGATACCTTACCTAAGTAACGTCAAATTGAAATATCTTCCACTATGTAATCACGCATGTATGAGGCGTTACATTGTGACAATTAACAGATACTCCCACTTATTTCAACTAACCAAAGCTGAGCTGTCAAGGCTGTCTGACGACCGAGAGTGAGACACCTGCTAGACACTTCTTCTTCTTCTTCTTTCTACATTTCATCCATCCATCCATCCATCCATCTATATTCGATTCAATTCGTCATTATCATTTGACAAGACCCTACATATCTCACCCTCTTCTGCCCCTCCTCCATCAATCCATGCACCGTCTCTGTCAACATTTCCCCATCACCACTCCCACCCTCACACTCCACCGTCAAACAACTCCAAGGACCTCCTCCTCTGTGTACCTGACCCCTACTACCACCACTATTACCACCATCCTCTTCAATATATTCACCATAATCCCTATTACCACCACCATTATAATAATAAACAGCACTACCACCTTCACTAGCAAACAGTTCTTCCTTTATGTACCGCAACCCAACCAACCTCACTTGACCATTATTATTGCTGATCCTTTCTAAATCCATAATCCAAGACCACCATTTAACTACTGGTCTCCACATTGGTTTAGTGGCCTCTACATATAATACCTTCTTCCGAGTCACTAATACCCACATTGATGATGAAGAAGAAGAAGAAGAAGAAAAGGAGGAGGATGTGTGTTGGGCGTCGCCATTCTTTGTCTTGCTCGGCAAGCACAGCACATACTCCTCTCTACCATATAACAATGCCGCAGTGGCTTGTAGTTGCAGTGATAGCCACCTCCCCATTGCTTCTGATGCATTATAACATGGCAAAGGTAAACTACTTCTACCACGAACACCACCATCACCACCTAGATACTGCAACGATGACGCAGATGTAGTTGGGACATACCTCGGTGGCCTAGCCCATCCAATAGAATTAGTACCAGCAACAGCTCTACGTACAGATTCAGCCAGTTCTGCCATACTACCCAGCACACTAGCTAGCGGTAGTATCACCAGTCCTAGTGCTCCTCTTCTTACTCCACTGGCTAGTCCTGCCAGGCCTCTTTGTTCATTGAGTCCCCGGATTGGCTCTGCGATGAGTCCCACCATTCCTGCAAAGAGTGCCTCTACTAGAGAATAATCACCCATACTACTATTGTTGTTGGTGTGTGGGGAGATGGTAGTAAGAGACGTGTTGTTGGCTACGGTATTGGAAATGGTAGAAACAGCATCATTGTTGCCTTCTCTACCGTCACCAGCGCCACTGTTAGAGAAGAGACTGATCATACGATCATCATCTTCACCACCACCGCCACTACCACCACCACCACCACCATCAGCATGAGTATAAGAACCAATCAGCCCTCTTCTTCTAGACATGGGCAATATGACTATCATTTGATTCCCATCTCGCGTTGTTTCCACCCTCCACCTTCGCCTTCTCCTATCAGCAGTACCACCACCTCCTCCACCTCCCAATCTTCTCGTCAAGCTCACCTGATTCAAATCTCTCCTTTCTTCCAACCCCAGCACAACTATCGCCTTCCTAGCAGCGCCAGCTCCTTTAGCAGCTGCATTCGACAATGCAAATACTACATTTCTAAATAATGCTTCAGTACCAGCCACCAATCCCATCACAACCTCCCCGGGACCTCTTTTCCTCCTCACCGTCTCCATCAGCCCAGTTGCTGGGTTGGCTACAAAAGCATACAGCCCTTGGCTTAAATGTGTTACCAATGTAGTTGGGTCCCCCAGTACAGACGCAGATCCTACCATTCTTATCAGCTGTAAATACACTGCTGGACTGGTGTAATGTGCTTTAACTTTTTGCACCAGTGCTGACGTGCCCATCAGTGGGTTGTTCATTTCCATGTTGGGGAGGTGGATGGGCGCATCTTCTATGTCTGCCATAACGCTGACCAGTCTTTGAAGAGCTGCTGCTGCTCTGCTGCCCCATCCCCTGGCGATTCCTGCTGATGCTAATAGTGCGGCTGCTCGTCGAGAGTCTTCATAGGGAGCCGGGTGGAAGCTTATTACCAGATCAACATTGCCGATGGCAAAATAATCCATGTAGATCTTCATCTCATGTTGACGTTGCTGTTGTTGCTGCTGCTGCTGCTGGTGTGGATGATGATGTAATAGAGAAGCTCTTGCTGCAACTGCAGTGTTTGTAGAAGTAGAATAGAAATTATATGTCGATGCAGATGCTGCTGTTGGCGGTAACGGTGGTGTGGTGCTCAGAGCTAGACCAGCATGAACAGTAGGAGCAGTCTCAGAGGCAGCAGCAGCGAGGAGCATGGTGACATCGTCAGGTAGAGCTGCCATCATTGCCATTTGATACTGACCATTAGATGTCCCTCCTCCTGCCATAATAGCAGTGGCATTATCATTCCATAACGATGCACCTGATGAAGCTCTGCTCACCCTTCCACCTCCACCACCAACCCCGCCTCTCATTGACGATGATGCCACAACCACAGCACCATCTGCTGTTGGTACAAGTGCTTGAGATGACGATGATCTTGATCTCTTCATCATTGTATTAGTATCACCATTCACCAGCATCGTGTTGTTATTGTTCTGCTTCTTAGCCTTCCCCTTTAATGGCACCACCAATTGACTCAGCACTCCTATTAATTCTGTGATATGCTTTTGCTCAATATACACACCAATACTTCCTAATTGCAGGTCTGCATGTTCCACACAAAAGACACCAGCAGGTCTTCTCTTCCATACCACCAAGGATGCATTCAAAGCTGGTTTTCTGTGTTTTTCTACGACCGACACTGCAGAGCCTCCCAGGAGTCCATTAGCTGGTGCTGGCATGAGCAAAATCACTGGAAAAAAGGCAGCAGCTGCAGCAGGGGATGATGAAGATGAAGCTCCCCCATCTTCTCCTCCTCCTTCTACCCCTCCTGATGAAGAAGAATGATGATGATGACGGTTACTCAATGCACCACCATGGGAAGAAGATGCAGAAAAATCATAAATACTAGGGTTGTCCACTTGAAGAGTTTTCAAATTAACAGCCACAGCATAGCATGCTGAGCTGGCAGATGCTGATGCACACATAGCTTCTGCTCTTAGGTACAACACTTCCGACCCATTGGCAATGATGGACAACCCAACAGATGCCATGTTGATTGATAGCTCCCATAGTTGACCCACTGCAGCATGCTTGTTTAGTGGTTGTGGTTGTGGTGGAGCCATAGGAGGAGAAAGAGGAGCAGCAGCAGCAGGAGGAGGGGGAGCATTAGCACCAGAAGCCCCTCCATCTTTACTTGGAGTTGTTGGCGCAGATAATGCGGTAGCAGCAGCAGCAGCAGGGACCTTATTATTATAATCAGCAAGTCCAGTTACTAGAGCACTGCTATTTTGATAGAAAACATCATCATTATTATGAAGAGACGTATCCATTAATGTCAGCACCCTAGTTGGTCCTTCTGCTCGAACAATCACCCTCACCTTGGTTTCACTCTTATCCTGCCTCCTCACTCCTCCTCGTAATCTAAGCACCTTATCCTGGCCCACCTTGTCCAAGTCAAAGGTACCAATCTGTCTACTACCTGGGAGTTCCAACACCAAGTTGTGTGCCATTGTAGGTTCATCCCAAGCATAGTTGAGAGCACAGAATGGACGGAGGATGTCTTGTTGCTCGGTCACTCCCTTTTGCCTGGCATGCAGTGTTTCCAAAGAACAATTTTCAATACGATAGGGAGCAAAGCCAGCAGGTTGATGGCTGAGTGTGACTTTTAGCAACCCAGAAGAGGTGGTAGAAACGTCTAATCCCATCAGCATGGTGACTCCTCTGTCTCTATGGCGAATCTTCAGAAAAGCGTCACCCAGGATGTCCAATGCAGCTCCCCCCGACCAAGACCACCCAGCTCCTTGCACCCTCACACACAGTTTGAGTGGAAGAGAAGTATCCGCCCATCGTATTGCTCTCGCTGTCCCAGGTGCCAGCTCCCTTTCCAATGTAGTACCTTGTTGTTTGTACTGAATAGGCACATTTAACGTGTTGTACAACAAGTATCGAGGTAACAAGTACAACGCTCTTGCCCCTCCACTCCCCGGTACTGTACTAGTCATGACTGAAAAGACATACCCAGCTCTTGCCAGTGTTTGCATACTAGGGGAAGCAGATGATAGCAGGGGGGCGGGGACCATCACCTTAGCTGCTCCTCCAAGGGAAGATTCCAGATCAATTGAATCTGACCAGTATGATTTACCCAGGGGGGCTTTACTGAATGCAGCTCTCACCTGAATGCTCAGTCCTCCTCCTCCTCTTCTTTCTGATTGGAGTCCAACCAGGCCACCTTGCATGGTGGGCCATACAGATGAAGTTTCCAAGGCAGGTGCAACTTCAGTCATTCCTTCACTCACACCTCTTCCTCTCAGCCCCACTCCTCCTCCTCCTGTTGAGGATGCTCTCCCAAGAGAAGAGCGATGGTGATGGTGGATTATTGGGCTGCTAGTGGTTGTTAACAGTCCTCCTCCTCTTGTTGCAGCAGCAGGTGTGCCTTGTCTCAGAGGGGTTGATAAGCCTGCTGCTGATGCGGCTGTTTCTGCTCGTACTTGTTGTCGATGACCACGACCAGTTATATCATCACCATCACCACCTTCATCAATAGTAGTAGATAACAATTCACCAAGGCCAGGCATATCTATTGCAGACGCTACTCTGCTCACATCCAACACATGAACTCTACTTTGATCATCATTATTATTGTTACTATTATAGTCCCTACCACCAACGTGAGCAGGTACTATTGGTGACATTGGCAGGACACTACCACCACCACCAGCAGCAACAGAAGTTGTCGATGAAGAAACATGCTTTTGTACTGAAGGCCTGACTGGATGAGATCCATAACTAGGCAACGTAAGGTTCAGTTTAGGTATCCATGCATCAGGAACGTGATCTTCTGTTAATGGTTGAACACTTTTCTCGATACCTTTGATTATACCGCCTCCACCACCACTATTCTTTGTCTTATTTGCATTATTGTGGTTTCTAAGACTGCTTCTTCTACCGCCAATAGCAACTCCAAACTCATCTTCATCATCCTCATCATTCTCTATCAAACTTTCTCTGAGAGCAATGGGCAGCCCAGTGAAATTGTAAATCCACAGAGGGCAAACGAGATGGACAGTGTGTGCTCCGGTGGTTGCACCGACCCCGTGTCGGACAGCAATTTCAGTGGAAGGGGCCGTCAAGTGGCCAGCTGCTGCTGATGGGGCGAGTTTCAATGGAATATCATCTGCCCACCAATAATAGTGAGAATGATGATGAACAGTACTGCCAGTACTCTCTTCTCCTCCATCAGTGCTATTAATATCATCACCTTCAGCAGCCCTATCTTCATCATCCTCTGCACTATCACTATAATGCACTTCTCCCCGAGACTTCGTTTCAACAACAGGGCTAACCCTGACTGGTCCAGTTCCTTGGTACCCTATGACATCAAATTCTAAGTATTCAATACGGCCCATTTCTAGAGAATGAAGCTTCACTTGCTGATGTGGCAATAAATAAATTGGCTTTTCAGTCAGTGACTGACCATTATGTATTGTCCTCAAGTTACCACTACTATTAGTATTACCTCCTCGGGTTGTTAACTTCATTGTGAATGGCACAGGAAGCGTGTTGGTGAGTGTTACTGGAGCATCAATATCGATACACCACAACTGTGCATGCGACGATGATGATGCTGTAGTCAAGGCAGAGGCTCCTATTGAAAGCAATAGGACATGATCTGTATTGCCATAGGCAGGACAACTGAGCTGACGTCCAGCAGAAGCGACCTTGCGCTCCTGTTTTGCTGTTGCAGCAGAGAATAGGTTCTGTAGAGCCACTGGAGCACTCCAATCGTAAAGCACAGGTGTGCCATCATCACCAGAAGTGGGGTCATTAAGATGATGATGACCAATGACAGTATCGTCGTGATAACGGTGCCTTCTTGCCGCAGGTGATTGCTGTCCTCCCGAATACAAAACGCCTGGAGGTAAGGTTGGAGGTCGTTGCATTGGAGATGAAGCAGCAATGCTGCTTCTCCTTGCTGGTTGTTGCTGTCTATCTGCATCATCATCACCATCCATCCATCCTCCTCCAACTTTGGGTTTGACACACAACAACCCTCCTTCTCCTCTCAAAGCAGGCAACCACATGGACTCCCCAGGTTCCAATGTCCCCAGCACAGCAGGCTCCATCATCACTAGACCCAGCGGTGCTTGCATTCCCACTTCTAATACCAGCCCACTATTATTCCATACTTTCACTCCAGAGTGAAGCTTCACCAGTGCACCTCCACGATTCTGCATCATCACATCACATACAATACGAGGTTTAGTAGTAGTAGTAGTACGAGTAGGGTTGGTGTCGTCATTGTTTAATAAAAGAGCAGTAGAATGACAGTTTGTATGATCCAAGGGAATAGGTCCCATAACACAGCTGCTTCCTGGGAGTTTGAAACACAAAAGAGCACTCCTCTTCTTGGTTCTCAGCATCATTCTGGCAGTACTACTGGTAGCCTCACTGGTAGTTGTGTTTGCTTCTTTCAGCAAGAGAGTAGTTCCGTACATCTGACTAGGTACACCAGTGTATTGTCCTTGACTATTGAATGAAAGCTCATCTGAAGGTATGACTGGAACTACCAATGTGCCTCCTGGAACAACAGTATGTGGCTGTTGCCGCCCATCATCATCGTGCAATTCCTGCCACGTGTCACCACCACCACCACCACTACCATTACTGTTGACCCATACTTCTAGTGGGCTTCCAGTAGCATTTCTAACAAAATACCTAGCTGCAATAGCATGCACTGCCTCTTTAATACCAGCTGCATGCAAACACGCTTCTAAGTCTTTGGATTCCGCCATTTCACTCAATACTGGAGCTAGCAGAGAGACAGCAGACAAAGCATTCACAGCAGCACTTGTTACTGTCAACTCTAGACCTGCATCTGATGAAATTCCAAATTTCAATGTTTGTTGTTGGACTCCTGATGATGATGATGATGCTCCAGCTATTCCTGAATAGGATGATGCTGATGCTGATGACAAAGAACCTAGAGGTGCAGAGCAATGCATACGACATTGCCAACTCTCCAATAAAGGCTCCCATCCTCTATTTCCAGGACTAAACACACTGACCTGAGTCTTCATACTTATTATAGTATTCAACAACATAGCCTTGTAGTCGTGTTCTATTGTGACTGCAATGTGATTGATTGCCAGCTCTACAAGAGGAAGTTTATTTGACCATAGTACAGATGAAGATTCACCATCCATGACACTCAACATGACTGCAGCTGTGTTGATGTGAATAGACACAAGCTGCTGCTGTTGTTGAGGGGTGATCTTATTGTTGTTGTTGTTGTTTGTGGTGGTGGTGGTGGTACTATTGGTTGCTCCAGTTGCTGTTGTTGCTGAAGTATTTGCATTCCTGCCACCGCCACCGCCAGCTCCCCCATTACCCATGCCACTTCCATGAACAACACTCAAATGCATCTTTGCTGCATCGATCACCTTCCCAACTTCATCAGCAAGTGCAATGGTACTACACATCGTCGATATATCTGCCCATACAGACAATTTATTGACAAACACACGCACCTCAGTAGCTGCAGTGTGCCCATCTGACAATAGCGTCAATTGCACATTATTCAGCCCTAGCAGTGAAGTGTCCAAATGGAGCAGGGGAGTGAAACCAACGAGGCTGCCTCCTCTTCTTCCCTTTCTACTTCTCTTACTATTACCACCCACCAGAAGACCCACCATACTGCTACTTCCAACAGTAGTAGTACTATCATCATCACCACCGTCTTGGTAACGGAATGCTTCAAACAGTTGGTCTTCCCATAATGATTCCAAGGACACCGATCCTACTTTTAGCAACATGCCAGGCAGACAAATACGCGACACACTTGTTGTTGTTGATGATGTTGATGACCATGTTGATGACCTTCCAGTAGAGCTCAATATCTCAATATCTAACCCAGTTGAGAAGCAACATGCTGGGACTAAATCACGTGAAGATGATGCCAAAGCATCATCCTTCTCATTATCATCATCCTCATTATCATTGCAGTTATTATTCTGATCATCGTCAGTTTTTCTACGTTGTAATATAGCCTGCTGCTGGTCTACTGGAATAGTACCACTGTTGTTCTGTAAAGGGCTGCCTCCATTAGTCCCACCATCGCCACCGCTATTATTGGTGTTCAGCCTTCCCCAAGCAGCTACGACTTGTACTTTCAACTCTGTGACCTTCAACGATACGGACGTATCTGATGCCAATGAGTTGATGTTATCTTGATTAGCAGCCTTAACTGTTGGAGTATTAGTAGCACCACAGGGAAGGGGAGGATTGACGATAGAGGATGCATCACCACCAGTGCCGGTGCCGGTGCCAGTGCCATCAGCAGCAGTTTCAAGTCTTCCTTCCTCCCTTGTCATTCTTTCGTTGGTATAAATTTCAACACCATTAGAAGAAAAGCCCATGTTTGATTCATGAGCAATTACTGCGTACAAGCTAAGACACTCAAATGCCTCATGCCAGCCATGTAGATACAATCTCAATAACGATGGAGCAATTGCAATACTACGCGTATGACCATCCTGGCTATTTGAACACTCTACTCCTACATCAGTAGAAGTATCAGTGAAACCAGCATAAATCAACATGAAAGAGTCATGTTTTTGACTATTCCAGACTGTCAACGGTACAAAAGATGGAGGTGAGTGCCCCCCTCCCCCTGAAAGTGGGTGAAGATCCCTATCAAACCCAGGTCCACCTCCTCCTCTTCCATCTATTGAAAACCCATCATCAAGGTCACTCTCAGCTACGCTAAAGTACTTGGACACGGCAGATGGGCCACCAGTAGAGCGTTTAAATCCACTACTGCTGCCGCTGCCTCGCATTAACAGCTGATATGGAAGTGCATCCTGATAACTGCCACTTCCTTCACCACCGCCATCTCTCCCATCAGTAGTAGTATGACCGCTACCCAGTTGAGCAATAGAGCTCAATCCGGGCTGATGTATGAATGATGATGACGCAGACATGTACCGAGGAGTGTTCCCTCCAGAGTTGTTATTACTCCCTCCACCACCTACATGTTGAGGTTGGTAGAGATTGGAGTAGGAGTGCTCCCTTGAAACCGGGGGTGGGGGGAAGAACTGAAAGTTGGGATGACTATCAAACACCATAGTCCCTTCTTTATTGTTATTATTACTATTATTATTGAGATAATTGTCTCTTGGTTTGTGCTGCTTAGGAAGCAGTACATAGCATGCCATACTCTGCACACTTGCACAATAAAACTCCCCATCTTTATTGCTAGAGTTGCCAGCAGCAGCAGCAGCAGCAGCAGCACGGGCAACAGAAGACGGGCCTGCTTTTCCAGCTAAATACGCAAGCTCAACTTTCAAAGCTGTACTACTGGACCTTGCACCCAGTACACTGAGTCCAATCCCTTCAATGGCCATCTTGACATGCCATGGAATGCTCTTCTCTGTAGTTGTAGCAGTAGAAGTATTTTGAATGTTGGCATGTGATGTGCCTTGCGAGCAGCGAGTATGCCCATCTGTGGCAGCTGTACTAGTTGCAGTCTTGTGATCAACATCTCCCAAAGTAGTAATACCACCACCACCACTGCCATGCATATCATGTATACCATGATGACTTGCCAAGGAGGAAGAAGAAGAAGACAAGGTACTATTACTACTACCAGCTTCATCATCATCATCTACCACTGCATTACCCATCACACCACTATGTACCACACCAGCAGGACCACTCCCTTTACCATTCCGTCTGCCAGTCTGCAGCAAATCCCTCTCTTGGTTGTACGATTGAGCTAATGCAGCCAGCATACGTACATGGCTGGGATGGCAGCTGAAATCAATCACCCCAACATTCATCTCATACATTACTAGTGATTGAGTAGTAGTAGTACTACTAGTGAAGGATCTATCTAGTTGTAAAGATGGAATCTTCATCACTGGGAGCTCACTCACTCCAGGAAGACCCATTGTTGCCATGGTTGCAGTCACTCCTCTTGCCATGATCAACTGCTTGAGTGATGAAGATGAAAATGAGCTGCTGCTGCTGCTACTAGTAGTACCAGCTACTTGGAATGGAAGGTCTAGGGAAAGTTCAGGAATATCTAGGGTGAGGATATCTTCGTGGACAGATAGAAAATCACGGAGCATTCCACTCATCATAGAAGTTTCTACTATTGCTGGCTGATGCTTCCATACCACACGGCATTGTTTTAATTCTACACTGGTGGTACTGACTTCAGTGACATCAGTACGAGGAGGGATAGAGCTTCCTTCTTTCTCTTCATTGGTGTGGATTCTATCACCATCGCCAGAAGGTGCGTTGCTGGGGGAAGGGGGTCCTTCAATCAGAGCAACTATCCTTAACAAAATAACATGGCCAGCTGACACATTTGACAGAGCTACTTGTGTCATTGCTGTTGAAGCTGATAATGATGATGATTCTGTCCTGCTAATGTATTTATTGATAAACAATGTTGCCGGTTCAGCTTCATTCAGTTTGGTAATGAAGTTTCCTGGCTCATCGGCATACCCTTGTACTTCAATGCCTACAATATCAACCCTGGTGGAGCTGGTATGTACTACTTCTGCTGATTCTGCTGAAGATGCCGATGTTGATGATATAGCAATGAATATTGCATCTATTGCAACTTTACGTGCTATATGGGGAATGGGAGAGTATGATGTGCCATTGTTGTTGTTGGTGGTATCGCCATGCTCATCACTATGCATGCTCTTCCCCTTCTTCTTCCTCCTACTGTTGCTGTTGGTGGCCGTGGCCAAAGCATCGTTATCTAATTGCAATGTGGGTGAGAATACTGGAGGAGGCAAGGCATTCAGCGTTGCTGTTCCTCTATTGAACACATAATTATGGTGTTCCTGTTGTTGTTGTTGTTGTTGTTGTTCTGGTGGTGGTGGTAATAAGCCAGAAAATAAGTCTTCAAGGACAGTATTCTGTAAAGAAGTCTCCAATTTGAGAGCACCATCTACATCAAGATGAATCTTCACCTCTGCTGCATCAGTTTTCAACTTTATCTGGTCAATATAACCTAATTGAATGCCGAGGAATGCTAACTCAAATTGTACTAGTGGCCCATTTGGCAGTGGATTTACTACTGATGATGGTGAGAGTGATACCGCTCCTGCAACAGTACCCTTCCCCCCTTCCTCCTTCTCCTTAAAAAATGCAGACAACAGATCCATTGATTCAGCAGTAATTGTCAATATAATGGGATCAACTTGCAGAGCACAACATATCTGAGGAACGCCAAAGTCTTCAGCAATCCTATGAAGCTTGAAATTTGCCTTGAGACCAATATGTTGAAGAATCTGTACTACATCTTCTTCTTGTTCCACCCCATCCTCACTTTGTGAACAACATACTGATAGTATGTTCAAAGAAGCTATTGATAGCTGCATGTTGTTGTATACAATGTGCTCTTCAACCACTGCAATGTCGGGGATTTTAACTTTTATTTCTTCCAGGAAATCGCAGAGGGCTTGAGCTTGTTTGAATCTCTCTATTGATTGGTCTGTGTGCAGCAGAATGGCACCTGTTTTAACTACTATTGTTTCTGTCACTATCATTCTACCATGACCAGGGCCTTGATATTGCTGCTGATACAATTGCCTCTTTGTACTGTCACCCAAGTCCTTTGCACCATTACCACCACTACTACTATTATTACGAGTCACAAGTGTGATGTGGACATCTTCCAATTTGACCAACAAATCTACAACTGGACCAAGATCTTGAATCATCTTTGCTTTAATAGCAGTACGTGCTTTTTTATTAAGCCCATTAGTAGCAGCCATGACTGTGACTCCATAACTATGAGGTAGAGTAGGAGGAATGAATGCAACTAATCTTGACATTGCTGCTGGATTTGGAAGCTCGACATGCAATGGTTTTACCAAGACATCAATCTTTCTCCCACCACCTGGCGTTGTTGATGATGATGATGATGCAGGTTGGCTGTACTTCACAACTACTAATTGAGACTGCTGCCTTGATGATGGTGTTGACATTGAGGAGTCAAGTCGACTCAACATATGTGTTGTTTCATATTGCCCGATCACATCAAGTCTTGCATCCAGTAATGTTACTGTTGCTGATACTTCACTACTACTATTTTTCACAACTTCTACCTTTAATGTGTCTAGGCTGACCATTGCCACTGTAGCAGCATCAGTAGAAATAGAGGAGGAGTGTGCCTTGATTGTAGTGTCTATATTATCAATATTGTTGTACAGCTCTACATTTAATGAGCTCAACATGATGTCAACAGTCATTCGTATACCTCCTCCTCCTGATGATGATGATACACTTGGTGAAGGTGTTGGTGGAGCATTGTTATTACTGTCAACATTATCTCCACCAATCATCATGCCTTCCTGTTGCTGCTGCAAATCAAAGTCAACTGCCTGTAATAATTCCTCAACATCCTCCTGAGTAGGTGCAGCAATGGAAAGTTCACCTGCAGTACCACGGTGTGTGTAGTAACGTAATGTAGAAGCTGCTTGAGCAAGTCCTCTGGCCAATAAACCCTTTTCTTGCTGTTCTACTGATGACGACGATGAAAAGGACGCGGCAGCAATAGCAGCAGCTGTAGAATATTTTTGCTTCTTCTTGGCTTCTTGTTGCTGTAATTGCACTTGCCTATCAATTTCAGAGGAAATATCCCCACTTTTGAACACAATCTTGCGAGCAGTTGCTCTACAAGATACGACATCTTCCAAAGGCAGCTCTAGCTCTAGAACTTTCAACTGCTCCTCTCCAGTGGCGCTCAGCTGCATGTCATCAGCAATCTTCTTCCTGTACAGCAATACATATCGAGATCTGGCTCTTCGACTACTTTCAGTGTCCTTCCACTTTCTTAATGATGCTGCATCGTTGCCATGCAAGTCGCTGTAGACTGCGTTTATCGCAAATTTCCATCTTTCTCTCAATAAAACCTTCTTCTGTTGTTGACTGTGCTCATCATCACTATCTTTAACTCTACTATTACTATTAGGTCTGAGGGCAGCTCTTCTTGATTTCGCAGCCAACCACTGGAGTCCATCTGAGAATAGCAACATGTCCTTGATTTGTTCTGGCGTCACACTCATTTCGAGGCTGTGTACTCTTGTCGCTACATGTATATGCACAGCACTATTAACACTACTAACACCACCTCCTGATGATGATGATGATGATGATGTCATGTGAACGGTCATATCTGCCGGTCGTAAAATAAAGTGATTGTCACTCCTCCTATCTGCCGGTCGTAAAATAAAGTGATTGTCACTCCTCATATCTGCCGGTCGTAAAATAAAGTGATTGTCACTCCTCCTATCTGCCGGTCGTAAAATAAAGTGATTGTCACTCCTCCTATTGTCACTCCTCCTATTGTCAGTAATGTGTTGCTGTTGAGCTGGATGCCAATGCAAGGCCAATCCCTCCATCTTAAATTGTTTTTGAATACTTCCTCTTGCTGCACTAGCTGTGTTATTGTTATTGTTATCTATCACAGATGACGATCCTATTTTTTCAGCTGGGCATGTTTTCAGTTCTGCAAGTTGGAAGCCAAATTCTCTACCAGTGGATGGATCTTCAAAACTGACGGTGATGTTTTTGAGTGATAATTGCAGCCTATTGACAAGAGAGGTGAGAACATGGTGTAAGAAATACCATAATATCCCACCACTTGATGAGGTAGACATATTATTGGTATTACTGCCATTTTTAGCATTATTGGGGTTCATTTGAGAGGTGGCAATCTCTGCAATGGCAATGGCCGCTTGCTTGGCTCTCCAAGCATGCTGAGATGCTAGTTTGGGGTCGTCTATTTCAGATTTGTCTAGAGGCTTGAACTTGATATGGACGTCAGATAGTTCTACAACAATGGGTGAGCTGAGAGCTCTCCAAGGGATCTGTGCTTGGATGCAGCCTATGGAGCCAGAAACGAATGAAAAGGGGAGCTGGAGATGTTGGAAGGCCTCAGGTCGGAGGCTGACATGATCGAGAGTGACGCCAGTTTTCCAAGCGCTCCATAGACTGACACGTAACTTCTCTGGCTGTATGTCGATGAATTGGCCGAGATAGCTGGCAACGAAATCGTTGGCCCAGCTTTCAATCATCCTATTTATTTATTTGCCTGCAGTATCTATATATACATAGGATCAAGTTTTTCCTCAAAATCTTGAATAAACCCTGTTTTTATAGAGTGATAAAAGGCGTTGTTTCGTCTGGGTTGTTTGAATCAAACTGAGAAGATTGTATACTTCGTATCGTGCAAAAATACAGAGCAGAAGTAGTTATTTTTTGCAATTTAAACTTCCACATGCTCTCCGACCGTCAAATTCGCTTTCACACCTCCAGCGCAGATGAATCCTTCCTCGGCAGCCCTGTCTAGCTAAAAATTTGTGCATTCACTAAAATATATCTAGAGCCTCATGCGTTCAAAGTATTGACATTCAACCATGAAAGGAAAACAGTGGGTTAATTCAACAGACTTTGTCTCTCTGAGAGACAGCTAAGCTCGACGAGGCGATGTCAGGGATGGGACGTTGCCGATTTTCTTCTAAACATTGAAGAGATTGCGGGTCTCACAGCGTTAGATCTTGGCATTGTGAGTACACCACTTCGTGCAGCGTTCATAACTCCCATTATTTCTCATTGACATTCAAAGTTATTTGACAATGACGTCATCCAAGTCCGTTGGCAGCGTATTAACTTTGACAATATTAGCTTTCTCAGTATTCCTTGTTGGAATTGGAGCCGGTATCGGTATAGGAGCAGGCATATGGAAAGACGATGCCTCATCTACTTGCAGCAGCTCCGAATCTCTCTTATTTTCCACCACCGCCGATTCTGCTGCCTTCTCCCAATCGGCAAAGAACGCCTCCGTCTGGAACATGCGCCTTGAAGGCGTCCCTTCCTTTACCACTGCCTTCACAGACAGACCTTACAGAGACGCTCAGCTACTGGAAACGTCCACCATTTTTAAACCATCAGATTGGGGTAACGACTTGCCCAACATTGTCATGGCCATCTCCGCTCCTGCCCAACCCTCATCATCATCAGGCGGAAAGCTCCTTCTTTCTATTCCACTACAAGTACTAGACATCTACCCTATTGAAGGCCAAGGTAACTACCTATTCCAGGTGACTACTTTACAAGAAAGCACTCAAGGCATATCTAAAGATGTCTTACAACAACTAGGACTGGAGACCGGGGAGGAAGGAGATGACGATGATGATGGTACTCTCAGCTATCAACGGGTCCTCCTCAGCAATGCTAACAGTTCCAATAATGGTACTTTTATTGCACAAGATCCAGTCCTGTTTATCGATGATTACCCTGCCTCAACCGCTGCTCCGCCTCCTCCTCCTCAGCAGCCATCAACGTCACCACCCCCATCGTGTGGGCCTGCATGTTTTTCAGCTAATGCAGAGGGGTGTACTGGTGTGTGTTATCAAGGGTGGCTTGAAAATTGTTGCAAATCAGCATGCTTGTCAGCTAACGAGTATGGGTGCACTGGAGTGTGTTATGAAGGGTGGGTTGATGATAGTTGTTAATGGGACCAGCACAACTAGTTGCAGTACTAACAACTGCTATAGGGCGATGGGGCTTATAAATACACTTATACATAAGCGTCTGTGTACACTTATTAATCATGAATGAGATAAGATGATATATATGAGTGGATTCTAGATTGCTGGATGCAAGGAGGATGCCTTGAGGGAAATTTCCCTTTAATTAAAGGGGAGAGTACTCTTACTAGTCCCGCCAACTTCGGCGGGTTGTTGTCCACTGTCAGCATTCCCAAGAGGCCATCAGTAAACTCAAGCCTGGTGACTGGCCACTATTACAGGAGCTGGACTTATTTGATAATGATCTTAGTGCTGATAAAAAGGGGCTATAGATGGATTATTGTGTCTTACTAAGCTTAAGCGTCTTTCCATCGGCCATAGTGGGTTGGATAAGGAGGACGTTAGAGGAATCCATATGGCTCTTGGAATATAAAAACGGGGTACTATTGCTCACTGATCTGCCTTATTATTCCATAGGAGTGTGTATAGCATACGTCCAGGTACCATGGTAGAATCACTATATATAGCAAGACTCAATGTGTAACAAAGATAATTTCCTTTGGACACTATTATAATAGTCAAAAGCCAGGAAGCAGCTGCAAATGAAGTGGATTGGGATCCTGGAGGCCAAACTCAATAAATAGCATCCAAAATAGGCTGTACACGTAATCACTAAACAATAAATTCACTTCTTCTTTTAAACGTCTTGTTCTCACCATAGACAGACAGTTCTATGTCGTGGAACCACTAAACATCTAGAGCTGAGCTGGGAGTAGACATAGAATTCAACCTTGCAATCTCCGTCGGCGACGAAAACATAAGTCAGAAGTTATAAATTAATCTTTACTATGAACCATCACTACATTTCATGATACTCTAATTGAAGATACGCGCGATCAGAAGCTTAATTATGAGCATATACAGCTCCTCTTACCTCACCAAAATCATCTTCTAGATCGCACCATAATAGAATAGCAACCGACAGGTTTGTCACCATGGTTCTTCGTCGGTTAGGCCTTGGAATCGCTGATTTCATCGACCGAGCCCGCAACCCTTTCTTTAGGCCAGACAAGTTGCTTTACCAATTCACAACACTCGAAGACTTAAAATTATGGAAGCTATATTCCGACGCTCAGGCAGGTGGCCACTCCTCTGCCACCCTCCAACTCCTCGACCCACCATCCCCACCACCACAACCTCAGACCGCAGTATTCAAAGGCAATCTATCCCAAGAAATCAGCCCATCTTCCTCCCTCAAAAGATCAGGTTTTGCTGGCATTATCACCAAGAGAGAGCAAGGCATCTCTCTCAACATTGCCGACTACGACACCTTGGTGTTTAAAGTATTATCGGATGGCAGGCCCTACATAGCCAGTCTTAGAACAGAAAACTTCATTGTAGGAGACCACCAATCTGATGACGTATGGCAGGCTTTTCTCTTTGCTAGGAAAGGAGAGTGGCAAGAAGTAGAGATCCCAGTTTCAAAGTTTTTATTGACACACAAGGGGAAGCTGGTGGAAACTAGGGCAGAGATGAATCCTGAGAGGATTGTGTCTGTAGGGCTGTCTGTGGCAGTGGATGATGTGGGAGGGGAGGGGATTCAGCCTGATGGAGAATTTAGGCTTGTAATTGAGTGGATAATGGCTAAACAAACAGGTAGTGGTGGAGGATATGACGATGAGGACTGAGAAGAATGGAGAATGAATGCATGAATGGAGAGAAGACTGTTTTTATTGCACACAATTTTCTCCACTAATTAGTATACTTCTGCTCAAGAATTATTGTTACAACTACGTAGTATTGTTATAGTTATTGTTGAACAAAGGGGTTTGCGATTTCTTCAGATCCAGTGGAAGGATGCACTACCATCACAGAGGTGCCCCTACATACCGTCAACCCTAATGTTCTTGTATCATCTGTGATTGTTAATGGATCATCTGAATCTCTGAGATATTCTACAGTTTCATCGAGTACCATATTGAGTAGTTGGTCGTATCCTTTTAAGATACCGACGACTGTGGAGAGAGAAAAGAGAAAGGAGAGGGGGGCAGGGTGTGTGTGTGAGAGAGGGACGGTGATTGATGGCACTGGAATATTCGGTTTTTGGAAGGAAGAAGAGTGTAAGAATCTTACCTTCTCTGCCACCCGTAAGCTTTACTCTGATGCTCTTATCTATGAAGGGCGCTAAGTTTATAGCTGCTTCTTTATTGGGTCTTGCCATCTTTGATGAAGTAGAATCGCTATTTCCTTGCCTAGCCTATGGCTCACGACAGATGCAATTGCATTGATTGTATGTTGAGAATTTCTTAAATGTAATTTTGCGCACTAAAACACGAATTGTGGACGCGCACCTCCTTTAAACCCATGAAAAGTGAACGACCATTGACGCTCCCCAAAATTTGCCTTTGCCATGCACCTATCTCCAAGCTTTAGGGTTTCAATCAGCATGAAGATGATTCAGCTCCTCCATCTCTGCCTTGAGTTGCTCAATTTTCAATCCCATAAATCTCTGCAACTTAGACCTCTCATCATCAGACAGCTTCCCCAGCACAGTAGTCCACTCCAGCAACACATCGTCAACTAACAGTTTTGCATCTTCACAGCTTTCATTAAAGTAGGTAGTTTCTGCATCTTCTTTGGCAAATTCTATTTCATCTCTTGCTTCTGCAAACTTTCTATTAATCTGTATATTGGAAGAGGAAGGAGGAAGAGGTGGAGAGGTACGATGAGCAAAGTCTAGTCGTGGTCAGGGATGAGATAAAGGGAGATGTTTTGGTTTTCAATCTACGAGTCATATGGCTTACATTGTCGATTTCTTCTTGGTATGTCTCTATGGTGCTGTAGCGCTTGAAATGATTTAAGTTACTTATACCAACTGTGGTTTTGACGAGCAGTCTGTTTTGTGGATTAGAATCAACTAAACCGTGGAGACTAGAACAAAGAACCCTTCTGACGGCTGTTGCAAGAGACATGATGTACACGCTATCTATTAAATGGCAATTGGAAGAAATACACTCGTTGACAACCTCCTTCTCGGGTTTTAAAACAAAACTGCAAAATTTATGCATGTGGTCGGGGACCTCAAAAGTTGACCAGAAAGGCAGATTTCACTGGTTTTTCATTCAAATACTAAACTTTGTGCATTTTTGGCTTTGAGAATGCGGACGAGCACGCCTGGTAGGCTGGCAACTGAAGCCAAAATGCTGATTCCTTCTAAAACATTCAAACTTGTACTCGTAGGAAAGAAAATCAACGTCTTCAACAGAAGAAACACGTTTTTTATGCATAGTAGAGGCCATATATGTGCAATTAAAGCAGTGGATAGGGATGCTGAGCCTGATTGGGAGGAAGAGATGTCTATTTTCAAGAAACGTTCTATTAAGCCAAACCAGCTCGCAGTTCTAAGAAAAATCGAGGAGGAGAAGGTGGATGTCGGTAGAGTAAGTATGCACAGTCCAATGCACGCAAATCATTAATTTCCCTTCCCATATTCCAACATTGCCCCCCCCCCC
>Ga0209986_10000422_pt1 | contig 40421 bp, 34 predicted proteins | sample BlataG_FD_183168 | JGI IMG/M metagenome (GOLD analysis project Ga0209986, IMG submission 183168) | Deep subsurface microbial communities from Black Sea to uncover new lineages of life (NeLLi) - Black_00105 metaG (SPAdes) (version 2) | ecosystem: Environmental > Aquatic > Marine > Oceanic >... | reverse complement strand
TTATAATGGAGTGGTAATTAAATATAGGGGAAAAAGCGACATGGGGAAAAGCAGCCCTCCGCAACGTGCTTTGGAGAATCTTAATTGGAGCTTTCAACTGTTAAGCAACACGGTTTCTACCGGAGCCAGGGTAATCATGGGTAAACGTGGAGGACATCGAGTTTTAATCAATAAATTCCTGGAAAGTATCCAAAATGGAACTCAAGTGCCGGTAACTGCAGAAGATGGCAGACAGACCTTGAGATTATTGGAAGAAATAACCAGCCAAATGATATAGGAATTTAGCAAAATACTCATAACTAATGCCTACAGCTGGTATAACAAAGGTGACGCTGCCATTGTTATTGGCATGCTCTACGCTCTGAGAAAATACATACCCGATGCAGAGATTACTATCCTGTCGCATACCCCCGATATCGATAGGGTAGCATACCAAAGATATGATAATAAGGTACAGGTTTTCCGATATCTGCTTGTGCCATACAGAGACTACTCCAAAAAGCTGGCTAGCGGCATGAATTATTTATTGAGCGTAATTAAATATACATCACTGGTCAAATTACAAAAGGTTAAGACTCTAACCAGCAATGCCTTACGTGCTTATGCTAATGCCGATGTGGTGATTAGTGCTGGCGGAGGTTATATTGGAGGATATCGCCTGGGGAATCTGGGACCACTATATGGAATTCACCTTGCTAAAATGTTAAGAAAACCGGTAATTATATGGGCAGTGTCTATAGAGCCATTTACAAATATTATTGTTGAAAAGACCACCAGGCATGTGTTGAATGAAGTTGACCTGATAATAACCAGAGAGGAACTATCTGTGGACTATCTCAAGAGCTTAGGCGTACGACCACCGGTGTATAGCGGAGCTGACGCCGCCTTCCTTTCGCCAGTTTTACCCATAGAGGAAGGTGACAGGCTTCTGACCAGAGCAAATGTTCACCGGCAGACAGGGGACTTTTTGGTTGGTGTTACCGCTAGGAACTGTTATTTTCCCCGGTACCAAGGAAACGAAAGAAAAAGGGAGGCTAACAACTACTTTACTGTAATGGTTAACACCATAAAGTACCTTGTCTCGGAGTTAAATGCTAGGGTGATATTTTACCCCCAGGTTATTTTTTCACCCAGCAATGATGACAGGATCATATCAAGGAAAATAGCAGCCGCAGTTGACAGTGACAGGGTAACTGTTTTAACTGAAGATTATTCCCCGGAACAGCTTAAAGCTATGATTGGATGTATGGATTTATTCATTGGCACCAGAATGCACTCAAACATATTTTCGGCGTCTATGTACGTACCCACGATTGCGATTTCATATGAAAAGAAAACAGAAGGCATAATGAATATGCTTGGCCTGCAGGACTATGTCTTGGACATCAATACACTCAAGTTAGAGGATATGATTGGTAAGATTGAGAGCACACTAGCCAATAAGACAAAAATAAAAGAAATGTTACCTCAGACAGTCAGTCGGGTAAGGGAACTCGCACTAAATAGTGCAGAGCTTGTGCAGCAATGTATTACAACCCTTGGGGTGCCCCCGTTTTTAGTACCACCTACAATGAGAGACTTCCTGCTTTCTCCCATGGTTGTATAGCCTGTTCCTCCTTATGCCTTTCGTAGTATCTTCTGGCAAACTCCGCCGGTGTCAGGTAGCCCAGTGAGCTGTGTGGACGGTAATGATTGTACTCCTGCCTAAAGGCCTTCACAATGGCCTGTGCCTCCCGACCATTCCGGAAGATCTCTCGGTTCAGACATTCACCCCTCAGCTTATCGTTGAAACTCTCAATATAGCCATTCTCCCAGGGACTGCCCGGCTTAATAAATAAAGTTGAGCTGCCAGCCTCCTTTAACCACTGGCAAACCGCCTTAGAGACAAACTCAGGCCCATTATCACTGCGCAAATACTTGGGCACTCCTCTGATTAAGAATAACCATTCCAGTACTTCAATTACTACTGAGGCAGGTATCGAAGGCTTAACCTTGATGGCCAGACACTCTCGTGTGTACTCGTCAATGATAACCAGAATTCGCAGTTTCCCACCGCGCTCTGTCCTGTCCTCAACAAAGTCGTAGCTCCATACGTGGTTCGGATATTCAGCTTTATTCACTATCCCTCCTGTGATCCCTCTTTTCCGTCTCCTGGGCCTTCTCTGGGGTAAGCTTAACCCTTCCGACTTCCAGATACGATGAACTCGCTTCTTATTTACTGTAAAGCCCTCCCGCTGAAGCAGAGCAGTAATCCGCCGGTACCCATAACGGCTGTGGCGAATTGCCAGCTCATGTATCTCCTTGATTAGCTCAGCCTCATCCTTACGCCGCCTGGAAATATACCTCACCAGGGATCTGGATAGCCCTACAACTGCACATGCATGCCGCTCCGAGCATCTTCCTATCTCCGCCAGATACCTCACTACTGACCGCCGAGCAAGAGGGCTTACCATTTTTTTGAGTTGATCTCCTTCAGCAGTTCATTGTCCAGCGCTTGCTGGGCTACTATCCGCTTCAGCCTGGCATTCTCTTCCTCCAGTGCTTTCAAGCGCCTCAATTCAGAGAGAGTCATCCCGCTATATTTGCTTTTCCAGCGATGAATGGTAGCAGGGGAAACTCCATGCTCCCGGGCAGCATTAATCACCGGCATCCCCGATTCAACCTCCTTCAGAATCCCGAATATCTGTACCTCTGAATACCTTCTCTTTTTCACTTGTGCTTCCTCCTGTATTTATTCTACAGGAGTCTCGCATTCAAGGTGGTCCTATTTTCGGGGGGCAGGCCAGTGTCGCTAATTAAGCACCGAAAACATGTATGGTAATGACACAGGGGATACAGAAAGAAAAACCAAAAACATTTGGATTTAGCCTAGAAACCGCATATGCAATACTTTTATTTCAAATAGGACAGTAACTCATCATGTCTTAGATAGTAACTTAGTTTTTCCAAGGTGTTATGGTAATTCGACTTCTGGTGGAAATAGATATAACTCATTTATATCCACATATAAAAAGACCCATAAATTTGTCTTCGTTCTTAGTGCTTGTGGTAATTTCTTTCTTAAAAAATACCTATAGTATTCTGGTAAAGCAAGCCCAAGTCTTAACCCTTCTACAGTTAAATAAGATAAAGTACTAGCAACCGCCCTATCAAAATTGTTTTTATCTGTAGTTTTTTTCCCTACTCCTAATCCTTTACATTCAATCTTCCATACTATTTCCCCTAATCTCGCTTGGATATCTTCGCCATGTGATTCGATTCTTACTCCTGCTAATGATATTCCCTGCTGACCCATTATATTTATTGATTCATCCGATGACCTTATTCCTTGACCATGTGGTGGTGATATCTTCTCAATCTGCCAACCATTAGCTTGTAACCATTTAATAGTGCCAATAAGGACATCTGTTTCTGGAATAGATTGTATCATCGTTATTAGCTTCCTTTTTACCCTCTCTTGGGGTGCCCCAGATTATTGTACCACCCTTTATGTTGGAGTTGTCAGTTGCTGCGTTTATGTTATCCCTATTAATCCAGCCGGGATTAAGTAAGGGGGCTGGCTATACGGTACGCACGAGAGTAAAGCCATCTCCATCATTCACACCAGTTATACAATTAAGGAATTCAAGCACGGGCTTTTTTATACCAATCACCACACCTTAAAAAACTGCCAGGAGCAGACCTATCAGTACCGCTATCCCGGGTTCAGTGAACTGTTTTTGCCCGGCTTCGGCAGTCCCAAATACCTGGGTGTCCTGCTTCTATAATCACGATAGGCGTCGCCGCATTTCTGAAGGCATTACCCTTATTCAACTTTGGCAAAAACAAACGATATGACTGTAACTACAATCGCAAACAATAAGAAAACCCAGGAAGCCGAAGCTATACTCACGCCTAAAAGAAATATGAAGGAGGTGACATACATCGAGTGTCTGGAATAGCGATATAGCCCTCTGGTAACCGGCATGTCAGGTGGGGTTCTAGCCCAGTCAACAATAACCATCACGCCTGTAACAAGCCCCAGCAAGGTAAACGGAAGACCTACGTAGAACCACGTCGTTCCCAATTGCAACGACAGAAAAATAGAATATACTATGGCAGGGATATAGTTTCCCTTGCCTTAATATCATTACCCTAAAAGTGACAATAGACCCATGCTAACAACCACGAGGGGCGAGGGGGCAAAGCAACCGCAAAGCTCTCTTGCCCCCTCGCCTTATCAGGTTGACCCTGTGACACCAGGATTGACCGTCTTCGTCATGCCGTTATTACGCTGGCATTACCATGTACAATTCGACCTCGTGACTCTGCTCCACCGCCTCCCACTTCGGCATGAACGCCTGTATCTCCGGGTTTGCCATTGCCTTCTCAAAAAAGGCTGACATTTCGCCGAAGCTACCCCACTCTATCTCGAAAATGATGGTATGTAGAGAATCGCCTCCACCAAGAAACGGGCGGTAGGTTTTCATGGGAAGCTTCTCCTGAGGCACTCCCAACAGGCGACTCACGGCAGCCATGTATTTTCCCAGAAGCTCCATCGCCTCCGCCGTCTTACCAGGCATGATTTTCATAACACCCCGCTGCATTACTTTCATTGTACCCTCCTCTTCATCATGTTTATCGGTCTACCCGAAGGTGAAAACTGAACCTTTACTCCTTTGCTTTGCTTTTAGCCTCTGTGGTACGTAAATACCAGGCCATGCCCAAACCCAGGTAAAAAGGTATGCTGGCCAAAATAGCAAAAATTGCCAGCAGTAGCCAGGACATCGGCTCCAGGCCAACGGCGACGTTCGCGGCATCGCCAATGATTCCAATTACTGCAAATATGACGGCGATAAACCAACCGGCGTGACCCCACAGCCCCATTACACGAACATCAGACATCCGTTTACGATTTTCCCAATGATACATCGATATTACCTCCTTTTTAAACTTCTCCCCTGACACCAATCCACCGGGCTATAATACTATTTAATTTACCTCCAATAATCACCTCCTTTAAATCGTTTGTTTAAGGAAAGTAAAAAGGGCACGAGTAACCGCCATCTAACAGGCGATTCAGTGCCCTTATCTCATCCCATCAAACTCCTGAACCAGAATACCTATGATTCAAGTCTATTCCGTAACTGTCTGGTTGTCAATAGATAGACTATTCCATAGTGTGAGCGCCACTGGGGGGCCCTACTAGATAGGATATGATTATTTTACCTATGATAAAATACGACTGACGCAATACACAGGTAGGAACAATGCATCAATTAGACCCAATTATTAGCATTGCCATTTTATTGGCAGCAGCACTGGTAGGGGGAATGATCGCCCACCGGCTGAGGCAACCGGTTATACTGGGTTATCTTGCAATCGGTGTGGCGGTAGGGCCCCACGCTCTTGGCCTCGTTGGTGATCTGGCACTGGTCGAGACTGCAGCTACTATAGGCGTTGCCCTGTTGATGTTTACCCTGGGATTAGAGGTTTCTATTACCCAATTGCGGGAGTTGGGTAAAGTAGGGTTGTGGGGCGGCATAGCTCAAATTCTTATCATATTTGCCTTGGGTGTAACGTTAGGCAGAACCTTGTTCCAGTGGACTTTGCCACAATCTATAGTCTTTGGGCTGGTTATCTCATTAAGCAGTACCGCAGTTTGCCTCAAGATATTAATGGAACGGGGCGAGCTAAACTCTGTGCATGGCCGCATTATGATAGCCATTCTTATCCTCCAGGACATAAGCGTAGTGTTGATGATGGTAATCATGCCTGTACTGGGTGGGGCAGCCCAAAGTGTACCTCTTGCGTTGGCAATAGCTGCAGGAAAAGCGGTCCTCTTTATCGGGATAGCGCTTGTCTCAGGGTTGTGGGTACTTCCCTGGTTAATTGGCAGGATCGGTGGAGTCCGATCCCGTGAGTTGTTTCTATTGACAGTCCTGGTTCTATGCCTGGGCGCAGCTATGGGCACTCAAATCCTTGGTCTTTCAATGGTCTTTGGCGCCTTTCTAATCGGCCTTGTGCTTCGCGGGCCAAGGTTTGGTTACCAAGCCTCGGCTGAGATTACCCCACTTCGAGATATTTTCGCTACCCTCTTCTTTGTATCTTTGGGCATGTTGTTAAATCCAAAGTTTGTTATTGACAACTGGTCATTAGTAGCTATGACAGTGGCTATTATTATCTTCGTTAAACTCTTAGTCGTTTTTGGCATTGTTCGTCTCTTCGGTCATAGTAGCAGAATAGCTCTTCTGTCAGGCGCTGGTCTTTTTCAGATTGGGGAATTTGGCTTCATTGTGGCTCAAGCGGGTCTTATCACAGGTATCGTCTCCGAAGAGTTCTATTCTTTAATCCTTGCCACTGCCATTGTCACTATGCTACTGACGCCATTATCCATGAGCTTAGTCTCTCGGCTACACCTTAAAATGGCACCAACACCAGCCAGAATGGGACTCCACCTCAAAGGCGTCTCTTCTTCGCCTATTTCGGAAACAGCCCCGGCTACAGACCGCGTAGTGATTGCTGGCTATGGGAGAATCGGACAAAATATCGCTCAGGGCCTGCAGGATGCAAAGGTGCCCTATATGGTAATTGAAATTGATCCTAAGCATATTTCAGAGTTGCGGCACAGCGGTAGGCCTCGCATTTATGGGGATGCAAGTAATGCTAATGTTCTTGCTCGGGCAGGCTTGAAGAAGGTAAAAACATTAGTAGTAACCTTTCCCGATCCCCTGGCAGTGGTCAATACCGTAAAAAACAGCCTTGCGATTAATCCGAAGCTTAATATTGTGGCCCGGGTTCACAGAACAAGAGAAGCAGAGTTACTCAAGAGCATGGGAGTCTCAGAACTGATAAACCCTGAATATGAGGCCAGCCTTGAGTTCCTGAAGAGGACCCTAGCAGTATCTGGTTGGAAAAAGGCTGACGTAAAGCGGATCATTCCTATAGTTGAGCAAGACCAGAAGCTTGCTGAATTTAACCCCGACGAAGAAGTATAGCACGAACAACCACACTAAGAATGACTCTGTGGTACGCAAACAGTTGGGACATGCTTATATCCTCCAGAGATGCACTGAACTAATCAATGGGTTCAATAGAGACTCCTTCGATCCGTATATCAACTTCCCCATCGCCCTGTTTTTTTCATGGCCTTTGTTATTAACCCCATTAGAATAGGCTTATATAATTGAAGCCATGAACTCAAAAACACTTAATTTGTATTGCATAATAAAATGTGCTAAATTGCGCTTTTTCCTGAAGCAATGTATATGAAGCGTATACACCGGATTGAAGAGTTTTGTCTATGTGACAGCGACTGACGCAGACTGAGCTTACAGTTACAGGAGGAAAAATAAGGGCCGATAATCGGGGTCAGGGAGGTGCAAAATGGCAACTCTGGGCAAGAAAGTAATCTTTTACCTACTGGTCGTGTCCCTAATCGCCACCCCACTAATCGCATGTGCCAGAAATCTTTCGCCAACAGCAGGTTTCAGTTACTCACCACTTAGTCCCACCACAGGAGTCAATGTTCTATTTACCGATAGCTCCACAGATAACGATGGGAACATAGTCTCCTGGAGCTGGGATTTTGGAGATGGAAAAACCTCTACAGAACAGAATCCCACCCATTCATTTCAGAACCCGGCGACATATACCGTTAGTTTAACAGTTACCGATAATGACGGTGCACCAAATACCGAGACTACCACAATAACGGTGTCTTCACCTCCTCCCGAAATTGACCTGGACGAGGCGATCGCAATACTGGTGAGTAAGATTATAAAACCGGCTTCCTCAAGTAAAAGACTTTCCGCATATATGCTATCCCAGCCACTTCAGAAAGGCGATGTCGTCAGTTCGGAAAGCGGTGGTAACTATCCGATAGATGCCAACACCTGGTTCATCTTTATAGATGATGCGCCGGAGGCATTTTACGCCCATGCTACCAGGTATGTTTTTATAAATGCCAGGACTGCATCCTATGATGTCGTCAATGAAACGTGGCCACCCCGGATAAATAACGTGTCCATGTGGGATACCAATAACCTGAATAGAGGACACCTGGTTAAGCTCTATTCCGTACTGGATAATGCTATGCCTATTTCGGGCAGTACCAGTACCGCCCCTAGCGGTGACTATGGAGATGCCCCGGACGGACAGTATGCCTACTATACAGTTCAGGGTCGTTTCCCAACACTGTTCAACACCGTTAACAGCAAGTTCGCTCGCCCCGGCGGGCACACCCTCATCACAGGTGAAGAGACACTGGGGCTGGGTGTGAGCGCCGAGGTGGATGCGAATGACCCCGGTGACCCGGATGGGGTGCCCAACCTGGTGGACGCTGATAGCGATGAAAGGGTGTATGTCATCATCAATGGTAAAAAGGCTAAACTGGCATTTACCGTCACGGTTAGCCCCAACGCACCCGATGTAACACGCTACGCCAACGCCTTGATTGACTTCGACCAGAGCGGAAACTGGAGCGCTGGTTCTTACGGAACGGAATGGGTCGTGGTTAACCTGGGAGTAAACGTTGACCCCGGTTCCTCCGAAACAATAATCACTCCCTGGTTCTCCTGGGGTAACCAGGCTGTGCTTCCCTCACCGCTATGGATGAGATTATCACTGACAAGAGCGAAAGTTGATGAGAACCTGTTCGCCAATGCAGGTGGCTGGGATGGAAGCGGCCGGTTTCAATACGGTGAAATCGAGGACTACCTGGTTTTCCTCATGGAAAAGCCACCAATGCCTGGTTATATTCGACACTGGCCACCGGTACCCGGTAATCCACCAGGTGGAGATGGAAAACCACCACCAGGCGGCGGGGGTGAACCACCAGGCCCTGCAAAGGGACCCTGCGGCTATGATATAAATTACCACGTCATCATCATTAGCGGCGGTGACTGCCGTAAGGACATTGCCGAGGGAATGCCTATCGTGCAAGCCTCCGTTGACAGGATGGGAGATGTTGCTGGAGAGCAAGGTTACACATCATCTGGTAATCTCGGTCCCGGCAATAACTCCTTATCAGACATCGGCAATGCATTCAGCCGGCTGGCAGGAAGCGTGAAGTGTGGTGACTACGTTCTAATATACATCTGTGGACATGGCTACAAGTCCGAGGACCTTCCCGGCGGAGGTATTGCTCTAAAGGATAGCAGTGGAAGAACGCAAGAGGTATTGAAACCCAACGACGGAGATAGTAAAGATAACAGCCTGGAAGACTTCCTGAAGAAAATCCCACCGTGCCCGGATGAAGATTGCGAGACAGCCGGAAAATGCTGTCACGTTTCCGTGATAATAGAATCGTGTTATGCCGGAAACTTTGATGTCCCGGGGGTAACTGGACAGGGAAGAGCAGTAGTAGGAACATCAACCGACACTGCATCGCGGGCAACTCATCCCGGCGGCGGAGTCTACACCGACGGCTTTGATAAGGACCTGAGAGACCCCGACGCCGATAACTCCACACCTCCCGATGGCGTGGACCCGATGGAAGCAAACGAATCGGCAAAGCAGGGTGTTGACGACTTCAATAACAAGCAAGGTACAAGCCAGAAGCCCTGGGAAGATAATCAATGGTGTGAATGTAAATGCCCCTGCAAGCCAGGCATAGATACGGACAAATGGGTATGGGATGAACTGGCCGGGGAATGGGTAGATGAGATAGACGTCCTGCCAGGCGAAGAACTCAGGTTCAGATTGGAGATTGAAAACGACGGAAAATGCCGTGATATCGTCGACCTGGTGGTGATGGACTTTCTGCCATATTGCTTAAGCTATGGAAATGAGACAACTATCTACTACGACGGGTCGCAGCATGGAGCCAGGCCGCCCGACCAAATTGAACAGGGAGGATATGGATCTAATCTTTACTGGGACCTGGAAGAGATAGACTATCTGTCACCAGGAGAAAGCATAGCGATTGAATATAATGCCATCGCTGAGGAACCCGGCGAAAATATTAACCAGTTTTTCGCCAGCGCTCACTGTGCCTATGATTATAGTGTAGTTGTTGCTGATGAAGACGAGGTAACCGTTATGGTAGCTCCACCCGCACCTCCGGCTGAGGAAGTATTATCCTGTTCCCTTGAAGCTTATGCCGAGAGCGTCGGCGACCAATTGGGATGCAGTAGTACCCTCAGCATCTCCTTTGAGGGACAGGACCTTACCGGGGGCTTATATCCGGTCACCAACGTGGTTCTGAAGGTAAACGGGGTGGTGTGGCACAACTCAGGAGATATATACACAGTGCACTACCAGGACTTTATCCAGATGCCGGTAGGCTGCGAAGAGACATTTGACATGGATTTAAGAGTTACCAATATAAACAGCCAGGCTGTTATTTGCACCGACTCTATTACCACCCCTGTCCCTGAAATATGAGAGGTAGAATTATGAGCGACAATATTACCGCGCCTGTATCGGTATCACTTCTTTCCAGTAACTGCCAGTACACCAATCACGATAAGACAGATTCCCACTAACCACCGCAGAAGATCAGGCAAGGCCAGTACCAGAATACCGAAGACAATTGCTATGACTCCCATCCATACGCCACCTATCCTCATAGTCTGTCACCCCCTAATCTAGATTTGAAATTTCCCCAATTACATAATATAGCATTACCATTCCAAAAAACAACAATATTTAATCATTTCCACAACAAAATATCCCATTATTTTTCTTTCTCTCCAAGATTACTTCGCAGGTTTGTTGCCCCTGTCTCCGGAGAATGGAATCCATCCCTTCCTGGAAGAGTTTTAGTTATAAGGCTGGCAGCCAGGGCAGAAGTAGGTCCCCCTGTTTCGCACTACAATACGCTGAACAGGTGTTTGGCAGACAGGACAGGGCTGACTCCTCCTGTGGGCGACCCTGAAATCAAACTGAGCACGCCCAAGCTGACCCTCGGGACGAATATACGTATCGACGCTGGCGCCCTTACTGTTAATCGCCGATGACAGGACGTTGCGAATAGAGTGATACAGGCGCTGAACCTCTTCAACTGACAGTGTGTCCGTCATTCTTAAGGGGTGAATCCGAGCAGCAAACAGAATCTCATCAGCGTACATGTTGCCAATTCCTGCAATGATATTCTGGTCAATAAGAGCCGCCTTTAGCGGGATGCGGTGCTCCTTTAACAGTTTTGCCAGTATCCCGGGGGTGAAGCTGCTGGCTAGCGGCTCAATCCCCAGTTTACCGATGATAACCCCGGCATCCTCCACCATCCAGATTACTCCCAGTCGGCGTCGGTCACTGAAAACAAGATGCGCGCCATTAGAAAAATGGAAAACCGCTCTGGCATAACGGTTGATTCCCTCCGGGTTTAGCAACAATGCCCCTGTCATTCTAAGATGCATGATTAGCGACCGACCGCTTGACAGGTGAAAAATAAGATACTTACCCCGGCGCTCCAGGGATTCCACCCTCTGCCCGACTATCTGCTGGAGTTCCTCAGCAGAGGGCCAGCGTAGCAGCTTCCTGTCTAACAGAGTAAGCCGGGTGAAGCGCTGCCCTGTTATCCAGGGCAGCAGCTCTGTTTTAATTGTTTCTACTTCGGGTAATTCTGGCACTTTCCCCAACCAGTATAGCAACACCAGTCACAAGATAGAAACCAAAAAGACTGCAGTATAGCCGTGCTGTTACACGTTCCTCCGATTTGTGATAATATTTTCTATGTCTATGTCTATCCAACCGTTGCGTATTATCGATGCTAATCTTAACCGTTTGAGCGAAGGGTTGCGGCTTCTTGAAGATGTCGCACGCTTCATACTCAATGACGCCCCGCTGAGCCAGCAATTAAAGGTTCTACGCCATGACCTGGCTGAGGAGACCAAATCACTGGGATTGCAGCTTCTATCTCAAAGGGATTCAGAACACGACGTCGGCTCGGCCACCACCTTGCCATCCCACCTGAAGAAAGAGCGACTGAGTGAAGCCCAACGGGACCTCCCTGGCGTTATTACAGCCAATGCCAGAAGGGCGGAGGAGTCCCTGCGTGTAATAGAGGAGCTGGCCAAATTGCCCCAGATAAACCCGATGCTGAATCCAGCCCGGTTCGAGCAAGCACGGTTTACCCTGTACACATTAGAGCAGCGATTAACCTCCAGAATATTGCGCCAGGACAAGGTGAGACAGCTTACCGGGCTTTACGTTATCCTGGACAGGCAAGTCCTGGCTGGTAAGGATGAACTGGCTATTGCCGAGCAGGTTATCCAGGGAGGCGCTAAGGTTATCCAGCTCCGCGATAAACATACCAGTAAAGCGGAGCTACTGCCCATAGCACAAAAACTCAAAGACCTTTGCAGTAAGTCCGACATTCTGTTCATAATCAACGATTATCTTGATCTAGCTCTGGCTGTTGATGCTGATGGGCTTCATATCGGGCAAAAAGACCTGCCCTTGCCAGTTATAAGACGTACCCTTCCCATAGATAAAATAGTGGGCTGTTCCGTCACCACAGTATCTCAAGCGATTAGAGCGCACAGCGAAGGGGCAGACTACATCGCTGCCGGCTCTATATTTCCCACCAGGAGCAAAGAGGGCGCCACTGTTATCGGTTTAGAAAAACTCAAACAAATCAGGCAAGCAACACCTTCCACTCTGGTGGCTATTGGTGGCATCAATAAGGATAATATCAGCCAGGTCATAGCCGCTGGCGCCGATTCCGCAGCCGTAATTAGCGCTGCTCTGTGCCAGGAAGATATCAAGAAGGCTGTGCACCAGCTGGTTGCAGAAATAGAGTTGGTAAAGCAAAAGTGATATTCGCTCTTCCGAGCATACTAGACGGAATAAGAATTACAGTAGAGAATAGCCCCACCCCATACCGGTAAACCAGGTACGGGATGGGGCTGTATTGGTTTATTGTGGGATGGGGAATATTGGCTCAGCAGTCACAGGTATGAAGTCATGGTCGGAGTAAGTAATCGGGCATTCCCATACCCATGGCTTGTCCGTCTTCCTCCACTGACCATAAGCCATTGGCCATCGGCTAAACTGATCCTTCTCGTTAAATAGTATACGATGTCCCATCGTCATCATATCGGTTTTGCCCATAGCCTCATTAACTGCAATATTGTCAAGCGTACCCGCTCTTTCAATTGCATCAACCAGTACCTGAATTGCACTGTAGCCCGTAGCTATACCCTGGTTTAATGGGCGACCTGTCTGCTCACTCCACTTTGCATAGAGTGATTCGGTAGTTGTGTCACCAAAGCCGGAGCACTCCTTATAAGTGGGATCCCACCACCACTCGGTACCGACACCCAGCGGCAGGTCACCACCCCAGGCATTTATGTCGTCATAGAATAGTGCTGCCCTTGGAGCGATAACTACCTTAGGATGAAAGTCCATCTGTTCACATTGCCGATACATTATGCCAAAAAGAAAGCCGGGAGTATTGCCTATGATTATTTCAGCGTCAAAATCCTGCCACTCTTTTATGGCAGCCGAGAAGTCGGTAGTATCCATAGGAAACATGCCCAGGTTTCCCTCGTAAATGACGTCGTAACCCGCATCCTCTAGCACCCCAGGATACAATGCGTAGTCAGCCCTGCCATCTGAATCATCTGATGCGTAGGTTGCCACTTTCATGTTGGTCTGGGCTTTGATGTCCTCCATCACACTCAGGTACATTTCCATCAGCATGTACCCTTTCTTGTCATATCGGAAGTCTCCTGGTGCAGCCGGAGTATGTATGGAATAACCAGTACTCCAGGTGAACTCCCAGGGCGGTGTAGCACTCTCCCGGACACCCAGCCAGCTTTCCATAGGGCCGGTCTGAGAGATATTCGGAATCTTGTACCGCTCACAGATAGTAGATACCGGAACACGCGTTGGCGGTGGTTCAAGAGGCGATGCGAAGACATGTACCTTCTCACGGAGAATCAGGTCTTCGGCAAGCGTCCCTGCCTTTATTGGGTCACTCTCGGTGTCGACGACCACAACTCTGACGGGGATTTTACGGTCGAACTCCTTTACATAAACTCCACCCAGTTTGTTGATATCCTCAACAGCCACTTCCATGCCAAATACATTGCCCTCAGCAAAACCGGCATACATGCCAGTCACCGAATCACACGAGCCAATAAGTATTTCCTCTGGACCTTCGGGAGCTGGCGCTGGTGCTGGCGCTGGTGCTGGAGATGGTGCTGGCGCTGGCGCTGGCGCTGGCTTAGCGCAACCACTAAAAACCAGACCAATCATCAACACAATCACCAATGGGAATAAAATTTTCCTTGTCATAATTGAATCATTCTCTCCTTTATTTATACTTTGAACGGACTATTATTAACATGATAGGATCGACCTGGCTGCCCTGTTATATCCCTACAGGCATTACCCCCTTACATGTCAACCATAATTTTAGATATTCACCTATACATGGCCCCTTAGGGCTGCTTTAGCCTATATTATTGCCTCCTGCTTGTCAAACAGTTGTACTCGTTCAGTTGATTGACAACCAGGTGTCATGGATATATTATTGGCGACGAAGCAATGAAGGTCAGGATGCCTCATTGCGAGTTGAACTGGGAAATCCTAAATAAGGGTTGCTAAACTCATTCTAGATTTGGGAGTGTCGTTAAGCAGTGGTGAGTATGTTTAATTTCCCATCATAGTAGCTCGCGATGAGTATAGCCGATACCTGATGAGTTAGAAAGCTTAAGGAGGTTTTGTTATGCGATTTATCGACCCTCATATTCATACGCATGTGATAAGCGACATAGATCTTGAAAAACTTGCCATGGCAGGAATGGAGGCAATAGTTATACCTTCGCCACACAGGCTCAAAGGTTTATCCTCAGCAGAAACACTCCTGCAGTTGTGGAGGAGATTTCTGGGCTTTGAGGTTAAAAACGCCCAGACTATAGGCTTCGAAGCTTATGTTACTCTAGGAATACCATTCTATGGACTAACTCCTGATGCTGTCGAGGAATGTTTGAAACAGCTTCCAGAGTACCTCAAGCACGAAAGAGTAGTAGGTATGGGTGAGATAGGACTCGATGTGGGTATCGAAGATGAAGTGAAGCTTTTCAGGGCCCAACTAAACATCGCTAAAGAGCATAATCTCCCCATAATAGTGCACAGTGCCATTCGTTCATCACCTCAAGCACCTGCGGTGATAAAGCAAATAGTTGATGTTATTCAGGAGGAAAATTTCCCCTTGAACAGGGTGGTTTTAGACCACACTGCCGAAAATACGCTTGACTTCCGCCTGAGCACTGGTGCCATGGTGGGATTGAGCGTGTGTCATGATAAGCTGCCTCCTGAAGTTGCTGCTGAAATTGTTCTTAAAAATCCAGATAAAAGGGATAAGCTTCTGATAAACTCTGAACTCGGATACGGAAATGATGGCTATTTCTCAGTTCCAAGAGTAATTCTGGCCATGAAAATGATGGGAGTAGCCAGAGAGGTAATAGAGAAAGTTACCTGGGATAATCCTAAAAGGTTTTTCAATCTACCAGTTGCTTGAATGGGAATTTAGCCAAAATGCATATCGGGCAACCAGCAGGAAACAGCACCTGGCCTTATTTTTTCAGCCAGCGCTCACTATAGCTACGCCAGGAGACTTCACCTTGACAAACCTGTGTCACTTATAGGATAATACCACGCCGAATGGTTAAAATCAGATTACGAAGGGTAGGGAGGAAACACAAACCAATTTACCGTGTGGTAGTTGCCGATAGCCGTTCACCCCGTGATGGTGCTTTTATCGAGATTGTGGGTCACTATAATCCTCTGACTGAACCTGCCAGCGTGAGCATCAATGAGGAAAAAGTATTAGAATGGCTCAGCCGCGGAGCCCAACCTACACAAACAGTTCACAGTTTACTGCGCAAAGCAGGCATCATAGACAAGTTCAAGCAACAGCAAACCTCAAACTAAAATTAGTTGCTAAGGAGATGTAAATGAAGGAATTAATAGAATACATTGTTAAATCAATTGTCGCAGAGCCTGATAAAGTAAGCATTACTGAAGAGAGTACCGAAGAAGGAGTGCTAATCAAGTTGGAGGTTGCCCCTGAGGATAAAGGGAGGGTTATTGGTAGACAGGGCAGGGTAGCCGAAGCAATGCGCACTCTTCTGCGAGTAAAAGCAGCTAAGGACGATACTAGAGCCAGATTAGAAATAGTGTAATCAAGGCTGCCAACACAACAAGGCTGTCGAATTCTTTAATTATTCCTTGCGTAGACTTCCGAAGGTTCATTGAGTCCTGTAGTTGAGATTGCATTGGTTCAGCTGCCTTTCTCAGCAGAATCAACTCTCGCCTCCCCCGCCTTGAAAATGGCATACTTCGTCAGGGGAGGTGTAATGAGTTCATTTATGATAACAGCAGCCAGTATTCCATTTAACAGCACTATTCCAAAGCTAGGAAACTCAATAGCCGCTATAAGGCCCAGACCTATAGCAACTCCAGCCTGGGGTAGCAAAGCAAAACCAAGATATTTTTTTATCGTGTCCGGCGCGTGAGAAATCCTGGCACCTGCCCTTGTTCCGGCATATTTGCCCACGCACCTGGCCAGAACAATTAACACTGCCAAAATACCTGCGACCCTCATTACGCTTAAATCGAAGTGTAACCCCGCCAATACGAAGAACATGGCAAAGATTACATCCTCGATTCCCTCGACCACAGTAAACATATCCTGCCTTCTTGTTTTATTTACCACGATAAAGCCCACAACCATATTAGCCAGAATTGCTGAAACGCCCAGGTAACTGGTAATACCAGCACACAGCATTATCATCCCGAAAACCACAACTAACAGTAAATAGCGAGTTTTCACCAGTCTGGCCATATATATTAATGCGATAGCAAAAACAACACCGATAGCCACAGATTTAAATATTTGCAAAAGAGGGATAGCCAGTATTTGGTAAGCCGAGGCGTCCAGACCATTCACCAGGGGCTGGCATATGCCCAGGGCAATAGCAAAAGCTACAACCGCAATCGCATCGTCCAGCGCAACCACCGCCAACAAAGTCGTGGTTAAGGGGCCTTTCGCCTTGTATTCACTTATTATCGCCATCGTTGCCGCCGGAGCGGTGGCACACGACACCGCACCTATGATAAAGGCTATAGGAAAATAAGTCTGCCAGAAGGTTCCGCTGGGAATGATTAAATGGCCCAGTAGAGCCAGAACCAGCGTGACCAGGAACCATGCACCCAGGGATTGAAACGGAAGTATTGCAGCAATGCTCTTGCCGACTTTACGCACGGACTCCCAGTGAAGACTGCCACCAATCAGATATGCTATAAGCCCCAGAGCAATATCGTTAATTACGCCCAGCTCTCCTATTGTTTCTATCGATATCACGTTCAGAAGAGAAGGGCTCAGTAACACACCTATAATTATATAGCCGGTAATCCTGGGAAACTTGAGCTTTTCCAGCGCCAACCCGCCGAAAAAACCCAGTACCACTATCAGCCCCAGTGCTAATATTACGTTTATTCCTTCCATATACCGCTTCTACTATGTTTAGCTCGTAAAATTAAAGACGTAGAAAGAACTTATATCCGTATCCTCCCATAATCTGGCCCATTACCCCGGGGAAGTTCCACCCCACTATTCCAGCGAAAATCCTCCATAAACCTTTCTATATGGAAAAATAAGCATGTATAACGTTGGTCAGGGATAATTCCCCCAGTATTTCATCATTTTCTGCTACAGCCAGTCTCCTCACTCCATGCCTTGCCATAAGGCGAAGCGCTTCCTCCATCGTTGTCTTCGGCTGACATTTTGTTACGGGCGTAGCCATTATATCCTCCGCTTTTTCCAGCTCGACGTGATGTAAAGATTTGGGACTTATCATGCCGGTGGTATAAGACCTGTGAGGTAACGGGCTAACAACATCTAAAAGGTCTTTTTCGGTAATAACGCCAACCAGTTTCCTGCTGTCTTTTCCTTCAACTACCCAGACATGTCGCCTCTTCATACACACCCTCTTCGCAACCGCACATATGGACGCACACCTCTCAATCAATGGCGGATTGACATTCATAATTTCCTCTACCAGAATATTATAGAAGCTTACATCAGGCATCATACCACCTCCTGTTGTATGAATTTCAAAAAGACGCCCCTAACATCACCGCAGTCATAAACAGTGAAAAATAATCTGACTTTGCGAAAAACCCACCCGCTGGTAAACACCGACACAACTATTGACCTTTCTCCCTACCAAAGCCTCCCCATGTATCTTCAGGACTGTCGCTTTTTAAAGTCCTCCAGATCAAGTGTGTTTATGAAGTCTTTATAAGCCGACAAACCTCTCATTTCCTGCTCATCGACCTTGCCTTCAGAAATAGGCTCACCTATTCCCTCTTCAAGTATAATGCCTGCCTTATCCAATACCGTTTCATCAGCATATATTGGTGCCCCAGCCCTTACTGCCAGGGCTAAAGCATCACTGGGCCGAGAATCAACCTCCACCTGCTCGCCATTAACATTAAGAGAAAGCTTGGCAAAGAAGGTATCATTCTGAAGTTCATTAACCACAATAAAATCGACTGTAGCACCTAAACTGCCAATCACAGATTGCAATAAATCATGGGTTAAAGGGCGAGCTAGCTCGATATTCTGCAGTTTCACCGCAATAGCATCTGCTTCAGAAGGACCAATCCAGATCGGTAAATACCGGTTAGCTGCCTTTTCCTTTAGAATCACCACGCGCTGATAATTCATCATGCTTACCCGAATACTATCAATCTTCATCTCTATCATAACGCTACCTCCTTCAGCCAAGCCTTAATTTTACTCCTGCAATCCTGGTTAATCAAAAGCTTTACTCGATTATCAATCGGTTTATTGATATCCAGCCTGCAAAGCAAAGTATAACTCTTTTGCTAACATAAAATTATATCACCATGTGGCGTTGTAATGCCTCTGGCACCAGCACTGTGCCATCAGGCTGCTGGTAATTCTCGAGCACTGCGATGAGAACTCGTGGCAAAGCCAGGCCGGACCCATTAAGCGTGTGAATAAAACCCGGTCTGGCACCAGGCTGGGAGCGATAGCGAATGCCAGCTCGCCTGGCCTGGAAGTCGCTACAGTTGCTGCAGGAACTCACTTCAAGCCACTCACCACAACCTGGCGCCCACATTTCGATATCATATGTCTTGCAGGCAGCAAAACCAAGGTCGCCAGTACATAGCTGTATCACGCGATAAGGTATGGCTAATCTGCGACACACGTCCTCGGCATCAGCCACCAGCTTCTCCAGTTCCTCATCAGATTTCTCCGGCTCAGTAAGCTTATAAAGCTCCACCTTATCAAACTGATGCCCCCTCTTGATACCTCGCGTATCTTTGCCAGCGGCCATCTTCTCCCGACGGAAGCAGGCAGTATAGGCAACATAATTAAGGGGTAAAACATCAGCATCCAGTATCTCATCACGATGCAAGTTGGTTAACGGAACCTCCGCCGTGGGTATGAACCAGAAATCATCCTCGCTATCATGGTACAGATTGTCGCTGAATTTGGGCAGGTTTCCTGAACCCACCATACATTCCCGTTTGACCATAAAAGGAGGATAAATTTCACTGTAGCCATGCTCGGATACATGCAAATCTACCATAAAAGAGATAAGTGCCCGCTGAAGATGCGCTCCCAATCCCTTGAGCACATAGAATCGAGACCCCGAGAGCTTCACCCCCCTTTTGAAATCTATTATGTCCAACTTCTCACCCAGCTCCCAGTGAGGCAATGGCTTAAAGGAGAACTCCCTCGGCTCACCCCAGGTGCGTACCACGATATTGTCGCCCACATCTTTCCCCAGAGGCACACCGGGATGAGGGATATTTGGTAATTCCAGCAACAAGGACTCACGGCTGGCTTTAGACTGGCTGGTCTCCTGCTGCAAAGCAGTTATTTGCTCCCCCATCTGACGCATTCTGGCAATGAGTTCAGCAGGTTTATCCTCAGCTCTGCCTAGCTGCTTGCTTGCCTCGTTATGCTGAGCGCGTAGCAGCTCCACCTGACGAAGCAACTCGCGGTAACGTTCATCAGCTTCAAGAACGTCCTCTAAAGGAAAAGGAGCACCCCTTTTCTCCAGCGCCTGTCGAACAAGCTCAGGATTCTCACGGATAAGCTTAACATCAAGCATTCACTCCCTCTCCTTCACTACATTCAGAGTCAGGGCTCCGATTTTGCCCTCAATTGAGGGAAAAGTATAACCTCACGAACAGAACTCTGGCCAGTCAGCAGCATTACCAGGCGGTCAATACCCAGGCCAAGACCGCCGGTGGGTGGCATCCCATACTCCAGAGCCTGGAGAAAATCCTCATCGGCGACTTCAGTCTCCTTACCCTCAACTCGCCCTTTCATCTGCTGGCGAAAACGCTCTCTCTGCTCTACAGGGTCATTGAGCTCGGTGAAAGCATTGGCAACTTCCACACCGTTTATAAACGCCTCAAAACGCTCCACCAGGCGGTCATTGCCCCGCTTCCTCTTGGCCAGGGGTGACATCTCCACCGGGTAATCCAGCAGGAAAGTCGGCTGAATTAGATTGGGCTCAACAAAGGCAGAAATCAACTCATCTATCAGCCTCCCTCTTTCCTTGCCCGGGTCAACCTCCATCCCCTTTTCCACCATCTGTGCCCTCAGTGAGGCAGTATCAGGATAATCTTCAAAATCAATTCCACAACGCTTCTTAACTTCCTGGCGCAGGTCAAGCCTTTGCCACGGCGGAGCAAGGTCAATCGCCTTACCATTACAGCTAATCCTGGTCCCACCCAGTACCTCACGAGCAATATGAGCCACTGCCTCCTCAACCAGATTCATTATGACATTATAATCAGCATAAGCCTGATAGCACTCAAGTAAAGTGAACTCAGGATTATGCTTAACAGAAATACCCTCGTTACGGAAGACACGCCCTATTTCATATACCCTGTCAAAACCGCCTATTATTAGCCTCTTAAGGTGGAGTTCCAGAGCGATACGCAGGTAAAGGTCCTCGTCCAGTGCCTGATGATGTGTGACAAATGGGCGTGCCAATGCTCCACCTGCCTGTGGCTGGAGCACAGGAGTCTCTACCTCTATAAAGCCCCGACTATCCAGGAAATTCCTCACAACAGCGATAATCCTGCTGCGTAAGGTAAAAATATCCCTGACGTTCTCATTTGAAATAAGGTCAAGGTACCGCTGCCGATATCGCTTTTCCACATCGGCTAACCCGTGCCACTTCTCCGGCAACGGGCGCAGGGACTTGCACAACATGGTGAAGCTGGATACTCCCAGTGTAATCTCCCCTGCCTTTGTCCGGAAAAGCTTGCCTTTTGCGCCTATGATATCGCCGATATCAACCTCCTCAAGGAATTTATACTTCTCAGGCCCCAGGGTATTGTAGAGAAAACTAAGCTGCATCTTCCCCGAGCCATCGCGAATATCAATAAAAGTCATCTTGCCCATTTTGCGCCTGGCCATAACACGGCCGGCAATAGAAATAGCTTGCAGGCCTTCCCCCTCCTGGTCAAAGAGGGCAATGGCCTCCCGGACAGTATGACTGGTGGGATAAAAACCGGGATAAGGGTCTATCTCACAATCTCGAATTCTACCCAGGCTATCCAGCCGCTGTTGCGTTATGCGTTCTAACCTCGAAGTCACAGGTCAAACTCCTAAAATCTTTTTAGCTTCCTCAGCCAGATGCTTCGGAACCATTATTCTTACTTCACCTAAACCATCAATGGTAAGGCCATATATCAAGCCGGCGCTCTCATAGCTTAATAAAGCAGGTATGCCTTCATTTTCCAGCCGCCCCTTGATTATCTGCGCCTCCATTTGCCTGGCAGTATAGATGGTAACCAGTCCTTTCTCTCCAGACATAGGCTTTAAAGTTGATATTGTAGCAGAAACCGGCACTCTCTCCAATACCAACTATACCACCCTTGACCCCCCAAGGGTATACGATATAAAATCTGCTTTACCGTCTTAATGGCGTTGCTGCCAATTTATACTCTAAAGGAGGGAAGGTGATTTGTATGCGCTTGGAAGACATCTGTTACTGGAATTAGAAGACTGCAATAAGGAGGTGTTAAATGACCTGGATTTTCTCAAAAACTGTCTTAACGAAGCTGCTATCCAATGTGGCGCTACCGTGGTAGGTGAAACCTTTTACCGTTTCTCGCCCCACGGTGTGAGTGGGATAGTCAACATCGCTGAATCGCATATTTCTGTTCACACCTGGCCTGAGTACAGGTATGCTGCCGTTGATGTTTTTACCTGCGGAGATAGTGTAAAACCAGAAGAGGCTGCCAGGCTGATTGTACAAAGGCTGGAAGCCAAAAAACACTCCTTAACAGAATTGCGAAGAGGTATTGTAGTAGATAGCCAGGTTAGTTGTGCCCCAAAATGAACGATAAAGACCCTGATAAACATAAATGGTTCCACGATTATATCAGCCCTGACCTTACCATATTACACAGTATTAAGGAGGTGATATATTCAGGGCGAAGTAAATTCCAGGCCATAGACATCATCAGGACCGGCAGCTTTGGTATCTGTCTTGTACTCGATGGTAAAATCCAGTCCAGTGAGCGTGATGAGTTCATTTACCACGAAACTCTGGTACATCCTGTGATGCTCACTCACCCCAACCCTGAAAGGGTGTTTGTCGCCGGCGGAGGTGAAGGCGCAACTTTGAGAGAGGTCTTGACACACAAGTCAGTTGACAGAGCTATTATGGTGGATATTGATAAGCAAGTGATAGATATTTGCCATCGATTTCTACCCTCCTTCCATCAGAACTCCTTTGATGACCCCCGAGTAGAGCTTCACTTCGCCGATGCCAGAAAATACCTGGAAGAAAGCCATGATATATTCGATGTCATTATTATTGACCTGCCTGACCCCCTGGAAAAGGGACCGGCACGCTTGCTATATACCCGGGAGTTCTACCAGATAGCACAGCAGAGGCTGGCGCATGGTGGTATCATATCCGTACAAGCTGAATCTGCTGGCTGGACTGACCTGGAAGGCTTCACCGCCATTGTCAACACTTTAAAAACCATCTTCCCTGTAGTTCGTCCCTATCGAACTCATATACCTTCTTTTACCGATGAATGGGGGTTTGCCACTGCCTCTGAAAGCCTTGACCCCACCAAATTAACCTGCGATGAAATCAATGCCAGGATTCAGGCCAGGGTATCCAGAGAATTAAAGTCTTATGACGGACTCACCCACCAGGCTATATTTACCTTCCCCAGGCATATCCGCCAGCAACTCGCCGAAACCAGGAAAATCATCACCGATAAGGAACCTATCTCCACCTACTGAAACAACCCCATCTAATTTTGAAACCCTAAGGGATTACTAATGCTATAATAACCCTGCGCCCTCATGGATATTCTAGCTACGCTTAATCCCGCCCAGAGACAAGCCGTGGAAGCCATTGAAGGTCCCGTGCTTATCCTGGCTGGACCCGGAAGCGGCAAGACCAGGGTAATCACCCACCGAGTTGCTTACCTGATCAAAGTTTGCGGCATGAATCCTGGCCACATCATGGCAGTCACCTTCACCAACAAGGCTGCCCGTGAGATGAGGGAACGACTGGACCAACTCCTGGGACAAGAGGTGGGGGCTTTAACCCTGGGCACTTTCCACGCTATCTGCGCCCGAATTCTTCGTCATGAGGGCAAAGCCATAGGGCTTGCCCCAAGATTTGTAATCTACGATGATGAGGACCAACTGAACCTGATAAAGCAAAGCCTGCAAGAATTAAACCTGGACCCCAAGCAATATGCCCACCGTGCCTTACAATCAGCTATTAGCGCCGCTAAAAGCCATCTTCTTTCTCCTGAAGACTATGCCCAGCGGATTCAAAGCTATTTCGAGGAGATAGTTCACAGGACTTACCAGCGTTATCAACAGTTGCTGGGTCAAAACGAGGCAGTAGATTTCGATGACCTGTTGATGAAGACGGTGCAATTATTCAACAGCCAGTCTAAAATTCTGAGCAGATACCAGTCACGCTATGTTCACATACTGGTCGATGAGTTCCAGGATACCAATGTTGCTCAATATGCGCTGATAAAACAGTTAGCCGGAAAATACCACAACATCTGCGTCGTCGGCGACCCCGACCAGTCTATTTATTCCTGGCGCTCCGCTGATTTGCGCAATATTCTGAGCTTTGAGAAGGATTATCCTGATGCTAGATTAGTGCTTCTGGAACAAAACTATCGCTCCACCAAGACCATCCTGGAAGTGGGTTCTGACGTTATCTCGGCAAATTTGCAGCGCAAGCCAAAGGAGCTTTGGACGGAGAATGAAGCTGGCTCCCCCGTGGCTATTATAGAAAGCTATACCGAGGCAGAAGAAGCTCAATATGTGGTCAGCGAGATAGAGAAGTTGGTCAGCCAGGAGCAAATATCCCTCAGAGACTGCGCCGTGATGTACCGGGTCAATGCACAATCACGCGCCCTGGAGGAAGCCTTTATGCGCTATGGTGTGCCTTATAAGCTTATCGGTGGTACACGCTTTTACCAGAGACGAGAGGTAAAAGATATCATCGCTTATCTCAGGGTTATCCACAACCCTCACGATAATGTCAGTCTGGCTCGGATAATAAATATTCCCGGTAGGGGCATCGGAGAACGCACCACCAGCCAGCTTCAAGCCCGGGCAAGAACTGATAACGCTTCTCTCTACAATACCCTGGAGCAGGTGCTGGAGGAGAAAATTTTCACTCCACGCATAATCCAGGCTCTAGCAGGGTTTGTCACCCTTATCAATGGACTTATCGCTAACAGCCACGAATTAAACCTTGCTGAGCTACTGGATGAGATACTGGCAGGCACAGGATACCGGGAATATCTACTGGGTAAAGAGAATGGAGAAGAACGCTGGGAGAACATAACTGAGCTGAGAAACGCTGCCAGAGAACACAGCGAGCTTAATCCTGAAGAGGCTTTAGCCACTTTTTTGGAGAAGGTCAGTTTAGTGGCAGACATAGATAATCTGGATGAAAAAGATGATACCGTAACTCTAATCACACTGCACCAGGCTAAAGGACTGGAGTTTCTCGTGGTCTTTATCGCCGGCATGGAGGAAGGTGTTTTACCCCACAGGAAATCCTTTGATGACCCGTCCGAGATAGAGGAGGAGCGTCGTCTTTGCTACGTTGGGATAACCAGGGCAGGGAAACGGCTGTACCTGCTCCGCAGCTTCCGCCGTAGCCTGTTCGGGAGTGGCTCAGCTAACCCGGCATCTCGCTTTATCCAGGATATTTCGCCACATCTGGTAACCACCAAAGGACTATGGGACAAGGTGAATATCAACTCCATAGCTGGAGTACACACTCCATCCCCAACCCATTCCAACGACATATCGGACCCGAAAGTAGGCGACCATGTTTACCACAGTAAATTTGGCAAAGGCATAGTGATGAGTTGTTTACCCGACAAAGGAGATCAAATAGTAACCGTAGCCTTTGAGGAATCAGGAGCCAAGAAACTCCTGCTCAGCCTGGCACATCTGGAGAAAATCGAAAAAACTACCGATTTTCCCCTATAAACTATTGACAGAATACACGAAACCGTGTAAGCTATGTATATATGCCTATTAAAATTTTAGCCCCGGATGTAATCTCCAAAATCGCCGCAGGCGAGGTAATTGAAAGGCCGGCTTCGGTGGTAAAGGAACTGGTGGAGAACTCGCTGGATGCTGGGGCTACCCAGATTGCTGTAGAGATTCAAGGCGGCGGAGTAAAGTCAATCAAGGTAACCGACAATGGAGCGGGTATACCGGCATCAGAGCTAGAGCTAGCCTTTCACCGGTATGCCACCAGCAAGCTTAACGACTCAGACGATTTAGTAAACATCTCCAGCCTTGGTTTTAGAGGCGAAGCCTTGCCCAGCATTGCTACTGTGGCTGAAGTGGAAATCTTCACCCAGACCCACTCAGACGTTATTGGCAGCTATATGCACCTGAGGAAAGATGCTGCACCTGGCAAGGAGAGCTATGCCAGACCTGCGGGTACCACCATAACCGTGCACCGATTGTTTCATTATTTCCCTGCTCGGCTCAAGTTCCTCAAATCAATAAACACGGAGAACAGCCATATCGCTCGCATATTAAGCCAGTATGCGTTAGCATTCCCCGAGGTCAGGTTTAGCCTGCTTCTTGATAAACACCTCAGCTTGCAAACCACGGGTAATGGCAACCTGCGTGATGCGGTAAACCAGATATATGGGTTAGAAACAGCCCGTGGGATGCTGGAGGTACAGTGGAAGGACGTTTTCGGAGAGATTAGTGGTCTGGCAAGTCCACCTTCCCTATCCCGGTCCAACCGCAGCTATCTCAGCTTCTTCGTCAATCGGCGATGGATATACAGCCCTCTGTTAATACGGGCCACCGAACAAGCTTACCACGGCTTGCTCATGGACGGAAAACATCCCCTGGTCATAATTAATATCTCACTGCCACCGGGGGAAACAGATGTCAACGTTCACCCCACCAAGGCTCAAATAAAGTTCCACCACGAACAGGCTGTTTTTACCATCGTAGAGGAATCAGTCAAGAGAGCATTGACCAGAGCACCTATAGCTAAATCACGGGATGCACACCCCTGGTCTACTTCACAGCAAGAGGTAACCTCGCCTCACCTTCAAAGTCAGATGATAAGGGAAAAGGAGCCAGCCTTCGTTGCCACCCTGACTCCTCTCAGCCTGCCCATTTTACGTGTAATGGGGCAGCTATCCAACACATTCATCATCGCTGAAGGGCCGGAAGGACTTTACCTCATTGACCAGCACGCAGCACATGAACGCATACTCTACGATAGAATTATGGCTCAGTGGTTAAAACAGGAAGTTAAAGTTCAAGGACTGCTTCAGCCGATAACTATAGAACTCAGCCCCGGTGAGGAACAGACCCTGGAAGCCAATAAAGAAATCCTGGCCCAGTTTGGCTTTAACATTGAGCCCTTCGGGGACAGGAGTTATTTAATACGTGCCGTGCCAGCGTCGATAGCACAGGCAAACGTCGCTGAGGCATTGGGTACGCTGCTTGATAACCTCGCCAGTAAAGATGATACTGCTCCATGGGAAGAAAAGATAACGCTATCTCTTGCCTGCCATGGTGCCATCAGGGGAGGACAGCAGCTGAGCAATGAGGAAATAAGAGAGCTGATATGGCAGTTGGAGCAGACTGACCAGCCTCGCACCTGTCCTCACGGCAGGCCAACCATGATTCACCTTAGCGCACATCAACTGGAAAAAGAGTTTGGTAGAGTAAAATAGCCCCTCGAAGTGGACGCTCCATAGCCTTCCAGCAATGCCACACCTCCCACTTCAGTTTTATGCTCTAAATTTTCGCCGGCTACTTTCCAGACGACAGGTAAGCTTATAACAACTGATTTAATCCTATCATCATCTGATAACGTTCAGATAGATGAGAGACACATGCTTGACAATTAATAAGGATTACTATATATTACCAGTTTTATATTACCAGAAAGGATTAATAATTACTTTATATTACCAGAGAGTCTCTTAAAAGGACTATTCTGGCAAATTTCAAGAGGCAGATCCGAATACTCAGTGGACTCGTAGCAAACCATCAAGGAGTGGATATGAGAGAGCATAAATCAATGGCTTTGACAAATGCTCAAAAAATGTTTATAGGTATTGCGATTATTATTGTCATTGGAATTCCAGTTGGCGGGTGTCAAGAACAGCCTGAAAAATATACCGGGCCGGTTGAGAAAATTACTGTGGCAGCAGCTGAGTATCTCACTGGTGCCTTGATTTATGTCGCTGAAGATCAGGGATTTTTTGAAGAAAATGGTTTAGACGTAACAATAAAAGGTTACGCATCTGGTAAGGCTTGTGCTGATGCTCTTATAGCTGGAGAAGCTGATATTTCCACCTCGGCCGATTTTGTTTTTGTCAGCAATAGTTATGATTATACAGACCTTAGGGTACTTGGAACTGTTGCCACCGCACAAGTTAAGGAATTAATTGCCCGAAAAGATAAAAATATTACAACAATAGATGATTTAGCAGGGAAAAAGATTGGAGTCACAAGAAAGAGCGGAGCTAAGTTTCTTTTTGGAGTATTTTTAACATTAAACGCTCTTTCATACGAAGATGTAGAGCTTGTTGATTTGAGACCGCCAGAAATAGTAGAAGCTATCTCAAATGGCGATATAGATGCTGGTTTTACCTGGGACCCTTATACTTACAATATAAAGAAAGAACTAGGTGATAATGCAATAAGTTGGTTTGGGGGAGAGGATTTTTACTTTGTATTACTTACAAAAGAGGATTGGATAGAAAGCAATCCTGCAGCAGCTGAGCGCTTTATTAAATCAGTATTAGAGGCAGAGGATTATATTAAAGACAATTCTGAAGAAGCTAAAGAGTTCGTAAAGAATAGATTTGATTATGAATCGGACTATATAGATTACAGTTGGCCACAACAGGAGTTTGTCGTTACCCTTGAACAGGCTATGTTGATCACATTTGAAGACCAGGCCAGATGGAGAATAAAAAATAAGCTAACCGAAGCAACAGAAATTCTAAACTATCTCAACTATATCTACATGGACGCTCTGGAAGCGGTTAAACCGGAAGCTATTGGAATAATACGTTAAAACGGATGTTAAAATGAACATCAAAAACAAATTATATGTAAGTGCTGGGGTTTCAATTATCTTGGTTGTAATCCTCTTTTCCTTGGTTTTGGTGACGTCAGGTAGAATAGCCGAAGAAAACAAAAAACATGAGCTAGTAGATACTGTGCGCTGGGGTGTATCAGAGCTTGACATAGTCACATATGACTATTTGCTGCACCGCGAAAAACGAATGGAGCAGCAATGGAATTCAAGATATAATTCCCTGGGGGAGATTCTGGAAAAAGCAACAGAAGAAGAGGAGTTGATATCAATACGCGCTGGTTATGCCGCTCTCGGTGATTTATTCTCACAAGTAACTGCAAATAACGAAAAAATACAGAAGCTTACTCAAGAGGGAGCTTCTCAGGAAAAGATTGATACTGCTATTGGGCTAGAGGAAAGATTAGTGGCTCAGCTATTAATAACATCACACTCGGTAATCACCGATGCTTCTAGACTTGCTGAAGAGTCACTAATTGAAGTAACGGAAGCTCAAAGAATAACCGCAAACTTGACTCTAATTTTGGTGATAATGCTTGCTATTACCGTGACAACTTCGTCACTCTTTGTCGCTAGAAGTATCTCAAAACCACTGGATGAACTAACCAAAGGTACGGAAATAATTGGTAAAGGAGACCTCGAGCATAAGGTTGAGGTCAAAAGCAAAGACGAGCTTGGCCAATTGGCTGCTGCTTTTAATAACATGACGGAAAGCTTGAAGCAAACTACTGCCTCGCGTGACGAGTTGGAGGAAGAGGTTACCGTACGCAAGCAGGTGGAAGAGGAGGTGAAGAAATCCGTGGAGCAGCTTAAACAGGCGAACATCCAACTTCAGGAAATGGACAGCCTAAAGTCCGTATTCCTGGCCAGCATGAGTCACGAGCTGAGGACACCGCTGAACTCCATTATTGGTTTTACCGGCGTAATCCTGATGGGCATGGCCGGGGAAGTCAACGAGGAACAGAGAAAACAGCTTACCGTGGTGAAAAACAGCGCCAGCCATCTTCTGAGCTTGATTAACGACATTCTGGACATATCCAAGATAGAGGCGGACAAGGTGGTACTCTCGCTGGAGGAATTCAGTCTCGATAGTGTGGTTAGAGAGGTGGTTGAGTCCGTTTCCCCTATGGCAAGTGGAAAGGGCCTGGAGCTGGTGACAGAACTGCCCGAGGGCACCACGCTCTTCAGCGATAGGAGGCGCATAAAGCAGGTGTTGATGAATCTGGTGAGCAATGCCGTCAAGTTCACCGACCGGGGCAGTGTAAGGATTACAGCCAGAGTCTCAGGGGATGAGAATCTGGAGTTTCGTGTCATTGACACCGGGGTAGGGATAAGGAAGGAGGATATGTATAAGCTCTTCCAGCCCTTCCAGCAGGTTGACATATCCCTTACCAAGAAGTACGAGGGGACCGGACTGGGTCTATACCTCACGAAAAAGCTGGTCGACATCCTGGGGCGCGATATCTCAGCGAAGAGCGAATACGGCAAGGGAAGCGAGTTCACCTTTATCGTTCCACTACGATATGAGGAGGAAAAGTGAAATGAAGAGAATACTGGTGGTTGAGGACAATGAGGCCAATCTCTATTTAGTCAGGTTCATGCTTGAGAAAAAAGGATACGAGGTCATCGAGGCAAGGGAGGGCATTGCAGGTGTGGAGCTGGCAATCAAAGAGAAGCCGGATTTGATAATCATGGATATTCAGCTCCCGGACATAGACGGTCTTGAGGCCACGAAAAGGATAAGAGCATCTGAGGCAGATGGTGATATTCCCATTATCGCGCTTACTTCCTACGCTATGATGGGTGATAGGGAGAGGGCCCTCGCGGCCGGCTGTACCGGCTACATTGAAAAACCAATCAACCCGGAGACTTTCATCGCGGAGCTAGAGAAGTGCCTGTGAGCACTTCCCTACTCTCTAAAATCAGGAGGGCTGAGAAAATGAGAATTATCGTCGTCGATGATAAGGAAGAGGAGCGCTATCTGGCGGAGACTCCGCTGAAGGGAAGCGGTTACGAGGTGGAAACGGCTGCCAATGGTATGGAAGCCCTGGAAAAACTTCGTGCCGGAGGCTTCGACATGATCGTCTCCGACGTTCTGATGCCGGTCATGGATGGGTTTCGGCTTTGCCGGGAGTGCAAGGGGGATGAGAAGCTGAAGGATATTCCCTTTGTTTTCCACACGGCCACCTATAAAGACGAAAGGGATGAAGAGCTCGCTTCAAAGGTGGGAGCGGACAGGTTCGTCCGAAAGCCCACTGAGCCGGAGGAGTTCATAAGAATCATTCAAGGCCTGTTCCGAGATATGGAGGAGGGTAAGATAGGCCCTAAGAGGCGTGTTGTGGAAGAGCAGAAAGAGGTCTTGAAGCTTTACAGCGAGCGCCTGATAGCGAAGTTGGAGAAGAAGATGCTGGAGTTGGAAGCCGAAATCGCCCAGCGCAAGCGGTCGGAGGAGAGGGTAGAACACCTGAACAGTGTGTTGCGCGCCATCCGCGGCGTAAACCAACTCATTATCAGAGAAAAGGACCGTCAGAGCTTGCTTGAGGGGGCCTGCGACAACCTCATCAAGACTCGTGGTTTTCACTATGCCTGGATTGCTCTGTTGGATGAGTCTGGAAGCCTCTTAACACATGACGAAGCTGGTTTGGGTGAAGATTTCCTCCCAATAGTTGAGCAATTGAAGCGTGGCAGGTTGCCCACTTGCTGTCAGCAGGCGCTGAGGCAGGCGGGTGTTGCAGCAATCAAAGACCCCTCCTCTACCTGTAGTGGTTGTCCCCTGGCAAGAGAGTCCTCCCGAAGAGGAGCACTGGCCATCCGGTTGGGATATGGCGCAAAGGTCTATGGTGTATTGGTTGTCTCTGCCCCCGTGGAGTTCATGGAAGACGAGGAAGAGCAATCCTTGCTTCAAGAAGCAGCTGGAGACATAGCTTTCGCTCTATACAATATGGAACTAGAGGAAGAGCACAAGAAGGCGGAACAAGAATTGGAATTAAGAGCTCAGCTTCTGGATAATGTTCAGGATGCAGTAAATTTGTCCGATTTTGATGGAAATATGGTTTACGTGAATGAGACGGCTTGCACATCTCTCGGTTATAGCAGGGAGGAGCTACTGAAGATGAATTTTGCTGGACTGGATACTGCGGGATATGCCCATGCTCTGAAATGGCGGAACCAGGAGTTGACGAAGAAGAAGCACACCATATTTGAAACGGCTAATATCCGCAAGGATGGGTCAGTGATTCCTGTGGAAGTACATTCTCAACTTATTGAGGTGGGTGGTAAAAAGCTGGTGCTGAGCATTGACCGTGATATCACCGAGCGCAAGAGGCTGGAAGCGGAGAGAAAGGAGATGGAGCAGAAGGCCCAACTGGCAAGCCGCCTGGCTTCTGTTGGTGAGATGGCGTCGGGCATAACCCACGAGATAAATAATCCACTGGTCGGGGTTATCGGCTTTGCCCAGTTGCTGATGGAGAGAGAAGACCTTCCTGATGATGTCAGGGAAGAGCTAAAGGTTATCCATGATGGGGGCCAGAGGGTGGCCAGTATAGTTAAGGGGCTGCTCTCCTTCGCCCGCCAGAGTAAGCCGGAGAGGACATATGTTGATATTAACCAGATTATAGAAATCTCCCTCAAGCTGCGAGTCTATGAGATGCAGACTACCAACATAGAGGTTATCACCCAGCTTGACCCTGAGTTACTCTGGACTATGGCTGATGCCGGCCAGCTCCATCAGGTGTTCCTCAATATAATCATAAATGCTGAGAGGGAGCTGAGTCTGGCTCATGGGAAAGGCAATCTCCAGGTCAAGACAGAGACGATTGATAATACCATACGGATATCCTTCAAAGATGATGGCCCTGGTATAGCGAAAGAGAACCTGGACAGGATATTCGACCCCTTCTTTACCACGCGGGAGGCAGGGCAGGGAACAGGGCTGGGCTTGAGCATCTGTCACGGGATAATAGCCGAACACAATGGGCGGATATATGCCGAGAGCGAGCCCGGCAGGGGAGCCACTTTCATTGTGGAACTGCCGGTAATCTCTGAAGAAAAGCAGCTAGAGATGGCAGAGCCAGCCGAAGGTGAGCCTGAAAAGGTGACTGAAGCCAGGATACTGGTGGTGGATGATGAGCCGACAAATCTGCAATACTTGAGTGAACTGTTAGCTGAGGAAGGGCACGAGGTGGAGACCGTGGACAATGGTGGTGATGCACTGAAAAAGATTGAGGAAGGGGGATACGCCCTTATACTGGCGGATATCAAGATGCCCGGCATGAGCGGCATGGAGTTATATAAGCGTGTTAAGAAGGCATTTCCGTCTTTGGCTGGTAAAGTGGTGTTTATCACCGGCGATGTCATGGGTGAAGATACCATGAAATTCCTGTCCAGCACCAAAGCTCCCTATATTACCAAACCCTTTGATAACAAGAAGTTGAAGGCAACCATAAACCGCGTATTATCCAAGGGTCCATAGAGGCTTGTCCAGGTCCGCTAAGAAACCCCGGTTCATAACTTTTCCCGCCTTTATCCCCTGTCATTGCGAGCCGAAGGCGTGGCAATCTCCCCCCACCAGATTGCCACGGCAGCAGAGCTGCCTCGCAAAGACAGCGTGAGGTGTGGAGATTGCTTCGGGGCTAGCGCCCCTCGCAACGACAGTAAAGGAGGCAGCGTGTCACTGATTATGTGGACGAGTACAAGTTCACCATCTTGACAATGACGAAGCAATACCTTATCATTCAGGTGCATATTATGATAATAGGTGAATTAACATGAAGATTAGTCGAGTGTCTTTGGTTGCTACAGCTTTAGCTCCCATTATCATAATGTGTCTGATGATGACCGTGGTTCTGGGTTGCCAAAAGGAGGTTAAACCTACCGGGACGGTTACTCTCTACACCTCGGTTCCCACGGCTATTATCGAGGAATTAAAACAGGAATTTGAGGCTGAAAACCCGGGCGTGCATCTGGAAATATACCGGAAGGGCACGAGTGCCGTAGTTGAGAAGATTAACCAGGAAATCGCTGCCGGTCAGGTTCAAGCCGACGTCATCTGGGTAGCTAATTTCACCGTAGGCGAGGAGCTGAAGGAAAAAGGAGTCCTGCTACCCTACACACCACCTGAATCTACGGAAATGCCAGATACTCTGAAAGACGAGACTGGCTATTACTACGCTGGCAGGCTCCTAATCATGGTTGTAGCCTACAATACTGATACTGTAGTCACAAAACCTGCTGGCTACGAGGACCTACTTGATAAAAGGTATCATGGTCGGATAGGTCACGATACCCCGGAGACCTCTGGGTCCCTTCTCTATTTTGTAGGCACGTTGCTCCAGGACGCTGATTTCGGTGAGGAATTCTTCACAGCATTGGCGGAGAACGCCCCCCAAATTCAGACGAGCACCAAAACGACACAGAGAATAGCCGATGGCGAGCTTGATATGGGAATTACTATAGATAATACTGTGCGCAAGTTGTTAAAGGAAAATCCAGATGCTCCCATAGATTATGTCTATCCTGAGGCCGGGGTAGTTATGGTGCCCAGTCCCATAGCCATTTTCAAGGATAGCCAGAACATCGAAGTGGCCAAGGTATTTGTACGATATATCCTATCTAAGAGAGGGCAGACCGTATTACGTGATTTAGGAGGATATATGCCAGTCAGGCTGGATGTTAGCCCGCCAGAGAGGATAACCAGCATTACTCAGCTAAGCGTTATTCCCTCGGACAAGTATTGGATAACGGAGAATAAAGATGAGATAGTGTCCAAGTTCATTGACATTTTTGGACCGCGGAAAGACTAACAGGAGTTTGATTGAGAAATAAGTCAGGGAATAGCTACCAGTCAGGTTCAAGCTGACCTTTTGTGTTGCTGATTTCACTGTAGGTTGGTATTTGGGAGTAAGGGAAAAGGAGGAAAAGCTGACAAAGAAGCTAATGGCACTTCTAGTCGTGGTGTTAGTGGTTAGCACGGGAATTGGCTGCGCTCCGCAGATTGCTCCAGTACCTACAGAACTAAAGCTCGCTGCGGCCGTTGGTGACTGGGCCGAGCTACCGAAGCGGGTAACCAGAATCCTCCTCGAGGATGAGCTGGGCTGTGTGGTTATGCTGAGAGAAGCTGCGGCTGGTACAGCTTGGGCAGCTATGGCAGAGGGAGAGCTTGACATTTTTACCGACGCCTGGTATCCCAACCAAGAGAGCTATACCAACGAGTTTGTTCCGCACCAAGTAAAGATTGCCGGAGACGGAGAAGAGTGACTATGCCAGGCAATGGATTGAAGACCATCGAGCCGAGGTCGATAGCTGGCTGGCTGGCCTTTAGGCGTAAAGCCACAACATTGAGTTCTCCAGAGAGGTATGAAGATGCGTAGACTTATTACTACTATCTTGGGAGTAGTTTTGACCATTGCCCTGATTCTTCTGGGAACGGGGTGCGCCTTACCATCGGCATTGACCAAGGAGGTAACCATCGGACACAAAAACTTTACGGAGCAGCATATTATCGGTCAGATGATGAAGCAGTTGTTGGAAGACCGTGGCTTCAAGGTTAATTTCGTATCGAACCTCTCCACCACGGCTCTTAGGCAAGGGATGAAAGCCGGCGACATCGATATTTGTGCTGAGTATACCGGGACAGCCTGGATGGTTCACCTCGGCCACACGTATGAGCCGGGAGTTGATAACAACGAGCTTTACCAGCTGGTGAAGGAAGAGGACAAAGGTTTCGTCTGGCTAAATCCAATTTGGAACAACAACACCTATGCTTTAGCTTCATGGGCTGAATTCGCTGAAGAACATGAAGTAGCGACGCTCTCCGATTTGGCGGTACTTTACCAAGAAATGGGAGGAGGGATTATAACTTTTATCGATTTTGAATTCTCCACGCGCTCCGATGGCATGCCTGCTTTGCAGGAGTTCTATGGCTTTAGAGTCGATACGGCTTCTCTCATGACTGGAACTCCTGGAGCTTCACTAACGGGTTTGGAAAATCGTCAGTGCGAAGTGGCAATGGTCTTCGGTACCGATCCCACCATTGCTAGATATGGCTGGCATGTGTATCTGGACGACCGGGCCTTCTTCCCACCGTACGACCTGACCCCCTATGTCAGAGCCGAAGTCCTTGACAAGCATCCTGAGTTTGCGGATATTCTCAACGAGCTGGTGGCTATCTTCCCCGGTGGAGGCGAGCTGGCTACGCCTGAGGTAGTGGCCGAAGGTCAAACGGTCTGGCAGGCACTTAACGCTAAGGTAGACATCAATAAGATGGAACCAACTGAAGTTGCCTATGAGTATCTGGTCAAAAAGGGCTTGATCAAGAAGTGAAGGGAATCTGCCAGATTTAGGGTTGATTAAGAGATTTGGAAGAATAAGTACATAAAGGAGCCCCCCAGAGCTTGTACGCCAGTTGTTAGTCGGTATAGAATAAGCTCATAGTAGAAAGCAAATGCCATTAGGAAGGATAGCAACACCTAGGTTTATAAGGCTTTCCTACCAGATACTTCTGGTTTTTGTCCTTGTCACCATCACGTGTCTTGGGGTGTCTGGCTGGTATATGTTGCGGATCAGCGAGAATATCGTCACCCGGAAGATTTCCGAGGGGGACATGAATTTCGCTGGTCGTATAGCTCAAGAGGTGGCGGCGGAGATGGCGAGTGTCAAACCAACCTTGACACTACTTGCCAAGTCAACAGGACTACGCCACATGCAAGCAACAGAGGTAAAAAGTGAAATTGACCGCGTCCAAAGGAGCTTCCCAGACATAACCAGCATTTATATAGCTGATCTGGAAGGAGAACAGATTGCCCGAACTGGTACAGGCAAACTAGAGAATGTGTCTAGGATATGGAGTTTTCAGGTGGCCAGAGGAGGAGATGAGCTTGTTTCTGACATCTACCTTAAGCCGGCAACATCAGAACCGATGCAGACCATTACCTTGCCTATTATGGATAATGGAGCAGTGGTCGGTGTCCTTTCCGCAGACGTCTGCTTCACGAAGATAATGGTTTCGGTCATGGATATTTACATCGGCAAGACTGGTAATGTAGTCGTGGTCGCTGATAATGGCAGGGTGGTTGCTCATACTCGTATGAAGCAAGTTTCGGAGCTTGACCTGAGTAGGTTGCCTGTTGTTAAAGTAGTCCTGGCTGGTAAAGAGGGGACAATGAAGGGTTACACAGATGAGCTAGGACGGGAGGTGATTGGGTCATATGTGCCCATTAAGGAACTGGGATGGGGAGTAATAATCCAGAGACCTCTAACAGATATAAATGCTGAGATTGGGCAACTGAGAATGACAATTTTGTGGGCGATGATTTTCGGTATATCTCTCAGCGTGGCGGCCGGCGCGCTGATGGCAAGACAGATTACGAAACCTATCCAGCTACTGGCTGGCGCTTCAGAAAGAGTTGCACAAGGGGACCTGTCAACACCCGTTAAGGTCAAATCCTCTAACGAGGTTGGGGTGCTGGCTTATTCCTTTAATCAGATGATGGCATCATTGAGGAATTCAAGAGAGGAACTACAGCAGTGGGGCAAGAAGTTAGAAAAGAGGGTATACGAGAGAACAGCCGAGTTAGAACAGAGGAGCCAGCAGCTGTCTGCCACTAATGTTCGTCTGGAAGAAATGAGCCGTCATAAATCTCAATTCCTGGCCAACATGAGCCACGAGCTGAGAACCCCTCTGAACTCCATTATCGGTTACACCAAGTTGATGCTGGATGGGCTGGAGGGTGACATTAATGAAGAGCAGCGGAAAGACCTCCACGTTGTCTATACCAACAGCAAGCACCTGTTAGAGCTAATAAACGACCTTCTGGACCTTTCCAGGATAGAAGCCGGTAAGATAGTGCTCAGTTGCGGAACATTCACCATCTCCGAACTACTGGATGATGTGATTCCCGTCATGGAGCAATTGGCCAGGGAGAAGGGGTTAGCTTTGATCCACTCTGTTGCCCCCAGCCTTGGCAACCTTTTCGCTGACAAGGGCAAGACCAAGCAGGTACTGATAAACATTTTAGGTAATGCCGTCAAATTTACCGAGAAGGGTAGCGTCAAGCTGAGTGTGGCTGAGAACGATAGCGATTTTATCTTCTCCGTCACTGACACCGGCATGGGAATAAAGAAGGAGGACTTGGGAGCGATCTTCGATAGCTTCAAGCAGGTAGGGCCAGCTCATATAGCCGGCTACGAGGGAACCGGCCTGGGGCTTGCCATTAGCAAGCAGTTTGTAGAAATGCAGGGCGGCAAAATATGGGCAGAAAGCGAACCTGGCAAAGGCACTACCCTCACTTTTACCCTGCCCAAGAAAAGGACGGCTAGCCCTTGAGGTTACTATATGATTGGAGGTGAGATAAATGGAAAAAGAAGGCACTGGTAAGAAGATTCTGGTGGTTGATGACATGGGAGACAGCAGAGTTCTGGTAGGAAAGGTATTGGGGCTTCATGGCTATGAGGTTATCGGAGCAGGGAGTGGTGAGGATGCCATTAATATGGCACAAATTGAGCTTCCTGACCTGATTCTGATGGATATTCGGCTCCCCGGTGGGATAGATGGGCTGGAGGCTACCAGACGTATCAAAGCGTTGCCGCAACTGGCTTATGTACCTATCCTGGCCATGACCGCCAGTGTGAGAGCGGAGGATATGCAACGGGCTCTGGATGCTGGCTGTAATGGCTTTGCTAGCAAACCGATAGACATAGACGAATTACCCAGGCAGGTAGCCGAGCACATCGCCCGCGCTTCTTCCGCAGATTGACTTATTACTATGCTTGGAATATTATCTGAATTGGGGTGGTGAATATGAAGGTGTTAGTAGTCGAAGATAACGAGGACAGCCGGTATCTGCTGGAGAAGATTCTTAAGAGCCATGGTTATGAAGTAACAGCTGTGGCTAACGGGGCTGAGGCATTGGAGCAAGCCCTGGCGCAGCCCCCGGATATAATTATCTCCGATATCCTGATGCCCAAAATGGACGGCTACCAGCTATGTCACGAGTGGAGGCGGAATGAACAGCTCAAAAATATACCTTTTATCTTTTACACGGCTACTTACACTTCAGATGAGGATGAGAAGTTTGCCCTGAGCCTGGGGGCTAACACCTTCATACGGAAGCCTGCCGAGTCTGATACTCTTGTCCAGATATTAGAAGAGGTATTTGAAAAAGCCATGGCTGGTCTCCTATCCCCCACCGAGGTCGCCCCCATTGAGCTATCCTTCTTCCTCACTGAATACAACGAGCGAATCACAGCCAAGCTGGATCAGAAGGTGGCTGATTTGGAGCAGGCCAGGGAGAAGTTGGGGTATGCAAATTCTGTTCTCGCAGCTATGAGAGGCGTCAATCAATTGATAGTGCGGGAAAAGGATAGAGCTAAAATGTTACAGGGTGCCTGTGAAATACTCATTAAGGTTAGGGCGTATAAGTTTGCCTGGGTTGGTCTTATTGAGGAAAGGAGCAAAAAGGTTTTACCAGTGGCAAAGGCGGGTGTTGACAAAGATTATATTAATTCGCTGAGGATTACCTGGGATGATAATGAAACGGGAAAAGAGCCGATAGGAATGGCGATAAAAACACGGCAACCGTCCATATTGAACAACATCCCCGGGGAGCCAGGATACCAACCGTGGCAAGAAGAGGCATTAAACTGGGGCTATAACTCTCTGGCAGCGATTCCCCTGGTTTGTGATGAGAAGGTCTATGGAGCGCTCAATATTTACAGCAGTTTGAAAGACGGTTTTGGTGATGAAGAAGTCCAGTTACTTGTCACTGTAGGCGGTGACATCGCTTTTGTTCTAAAAGCCATTGACGCTGAAGAAGAGCGCAAGAGGGCTGAACAGGAATTGAAGCTGAAAGCTCAGCTTCTGGATGGAGCCACCGATGCAATCTTCTTGCACGATTTTGATGGGAATCTTATTTACGTAAACGAAACGTGTTGCAAGGTTCATGGCTATACCAGGGAGGAACTGATGGGGATGGGCCTGCGTCAACTCGGTACTCCGCAGTATGACTGGTTTATTGAGCAGCGGTTACAACAGGTGAAGGAAGAAGGCGAGGGTATATTTGAAACTGCTCATATGCGTAAAGACGGCTCCGTACTGCCGATGGAACTGCATTCTCGCATTGTTGAATCAGGTGGCGGGAAGCTAATAATAACTGTTGGTCGTGACATCACCGAACGCAAAGAGGCGGAGGAGGCTTTGCGAGATTCTGAACAGAAGTTCCGTACTTTCATGGAGACCGCAAGTGACTTAATGCACATTACGGATAAGGATGGAAATTTAACTTATGTGAACGAATCTATGGCCAGGACTCTGGGATATTCCGAAGAAGAGATGATTGGGATGCATATCACTCAGATAATGGGTGAAGAAGCTTTAGAAGGTGCTGAGCTCAGGACGGAGAAATTAATCAGGCAGGGGGAAATTACCTATGAACCTGTGTGGATAACAAAAGAAGGAAGAGAAGTCTACTTAGAGACCAAAGTTATTGCCGTTTATGATGGCAATGGCAAACATGCTGAAAGCAGGGGGATATCTCGTGATATCACCGAACACAGGAAAGCGGAAGCGGAGAGAAAGGAGATGGAGCAGAAGGCCCAACTGGCAAGCCGCCTGGCTTCTATCGGTGAGATGGCATCGGGCATAACCCACGAGATAAATAATCCACTGGTTGGAGTCATCGGCTTTGCCCAGTTGCTGATGAGGAGAGAAGACCTTCCCGAGGATGTCAGGGAAGAGCTAAAGGTTATCCATGATGGGGGCCAGAGGGTGGCCAGTATAGTTAAGGGGCTGCTCTCCTTCGCCCGCCAGAGTAAGCCGGAGAGGACATATGT
>Ga0209986_10000421_pt1 | contig 40442 bp, 52 predicted proteins | sample BlataG_FD_183168 | JGI IMG/M metagenome (GOLD analysis project Ga0209986, IMG submission 183168) | Deep subsurface microbial communities from Black Sea to uncover new lineages of life (NeLLi) - Black_00105 metaG (SPAdes) (version 2) | ecosystem: Environmental > Aquatic > Marine > Oceanic >... | reverse complement strand
TCAATGTTCCACATAGTTTCTTGGCCTCCTCAGCCCAAAAAGGCAGTGATAGATCTGTACTTTTTCCAGATTTTAACAACAACACTTATTAGAAGCAACTAAACAGCACCTACAGTGTACTATAAGGTTCTTTGTTTGTCTTCGTGATCAGCTCAAACAATTATCCATGGCTGCCCTCCTTCTCGCAGAAAAGGGCAAATTCTACCAACTCGTCGGGATACCCCTTTTCTTTTGTCTGACGATGAGCTCCCCTAAACCTTGCCACATCCTCAATCAACCAACTATTCTCAGCACATGCACCCAAGAACCTCCTATCTCTCTTTGCTATTTCTAAACAATGCTCAGCGCATCTAGCCACATCAACTCTCACAGCTGACGCCACTTGCACCTCTGCAGGAGAAAATGAACCTCTTGTACATCTGATATAAAACAATGACAGCAACTTCTCACAGAATGCTTCCATCAGTAGCAGCAACTTTTCAGCAATAAATTCAAGTGTGACCCCTGTCTGCCTGTAAATCACAGCTGTTTTGGCTTGTTCATCTTCTTCATGGCTAGCAGCACCATCGTCATCAAGTTGAAGGAAGGATTTCTTCAAGATTAATGATGCTACAAAGCCAAACCTCAAGTAATATACCCCATTAGATATCCTATCTATTGCTTCCATATTGTTATGAACCAAATAATCAATAGTTGCTTCAGCCATCTCCGCCATTTTGTACTTTGTTGTGTATTCCAACAGAGGCTTGACGGCTTTCAGTGCCAGCAACAGCTGTGGACTCAAAGACGTATCAGTGCTGCAGCTGACTCCCTCCTTCTCCTTCTCCTCAGCAGCAGCATCACCAGTGACAATGTCAAACCCAGGGTAAGATACAAGACGGTACACTAATGCCGCCATTGATCTAAACAAGTCCTTACCTCTCGACGCCCTTCCTAAAGTTTCCAAGCTATCGATAACACAAGAAAATGCTGCTGGCGTGAGCATCCCCTTCATCCACACATCTCTCACTTCCTCACTGCACTCAATCTCCAAGAATTCAGGCAAATCCTCCTCATCATCATCATCATTATCATCATCATCATCATCATTATCATTGCCTGCCTTCCTCCTCCTCCTCCTCCCATTTTTCTTTCCACTGCCCTCTTCTTCTTCATCCTCATGAATTGCCCTTGTATATTCGTCCCAGCAATGTGGCTCTACTGCTCCAGCTATGCCATACAGAGTATCTTGAAAGTACTGTACACCTTCAGGAAGTTCAGTCCACCCTGTCCTCATAGCTGTCTCTCTATGAAGAAGGCTGCAGTTTAGCTCAGTTCTCCATTCTTCTGCACATTTCATGGACAGGAGGAGAGGCAAGAGAGGAACTATCCGATGAGCCAGTGGCTCTGGATTTTCAAACGAATAGTGGCCCACCACTTTAACTGCTCCTGTCAAAATGAGGCTGCGTTTGAATGTGTCGGCCATCCAGCTAGGGGCTATACCGCTTGTACTGCTTGTACTGCTTCTATTGGAGGAGGAGGAGGAGGTGGGCGCTGGTTGGGAGGTCGTGAAGGCTGGGTCAAACAAAGCTGCTTCTATGAAATCCAGCATGGCCACTATAGAATCATGAATTGTAGCCATAGCCCTTAAAGCTACATTCAAGGGTAGCGTACACTCAGCATCCTTGTTGGCACCATCATCGCCATTGTCATGAGTGGCACAGACAGCCAGCGCATCAATGCAATTATCTAAGATTGTAAAATAAACCCCACTACATTCATATGCTCTCTCCAAGGCAGTCATTTTTTTAGACTCGTGCTCTGCTGATTCTACTATTGTACCTGGTGGCGCTAATGCATCTTTAAGACAGATGCCAATCTCAATACGTGTTATTTCCACTAAAATCTTGAAAAAAACCATCCCCGTTGGAGGGGCCCCATTCACACCTGGGTCGCCCAACAGACCTCTTTCTTTGTGAAGGTCAAACATCATCTTCAGCACTAGGCACAGACTCCGCCTCTTGTATATAGGTAAGGCTTTAGATCTAAACATCATGCCTGCCCCATTTCTTAGGTACTTTGTCCATTTTGTCCTCTTCCTCAGCATTGCTGCCATCTCGGGGCTGAACTCGGAATTGAAAAGCTGCAAAAGGAGAGGTTGCACATGCCACTGTATGTCGACACAAAGCCGCATAACTGTATCAAAACTTCCTGCTGCATGCATTATTGGAATTGGGCTACCTCTTCTTACTATCATCATTTGGCCGATCCGTTGAACATCAGCAATAAGCCCAAAAGCATCACTCGCTGCATCAATCATCTTCATGGCTTGTTTAGGGTATTCTACATCTATAGTTTGACCCAGGACCTTTTCCAGGTCAAAGACTAGACAGTTACCTAGTTGTACCGCTTTTTCTAAGGCATTAAACTCAAGATATGATTCTTCTTCTTCTTCTTCCATGAACTTAAGCTTCCCTCCTCTGACCGTTGCTGTCAGTCTTTGAATTCCTTCGGCCAGATCAATGAGGTGCCCTTCCCTCGCTACCTTTTTCAATAACAGGGACCTTTCTTTGCTTATTTCACCTACACTGTCATCGTCTCCTAGCATTTTATTAAGAAGAAACAAGGCTTCTGCAGTGCACTTGGCATCACCAAAGCCAACTACATGTGCCCTGGGTAAGTTGGCGTAATTCTCCCCCCAAGGAGAGAGCCGCTTCACCACACCGCCCTTGGCTACCATTTTGAACAAGACATCCATCATATTAGTGAATGTGGTTTTATTATCAAGAGACCCCCCCTGTTGGAAGAACTGGTTAAACAGAGTCGTAATAAAACCGATGCTCATACTGCTAAAGAAAATGTCATCAGTAATGGACTCTGGATCTGAACGACCATTGAGGGCGTGACGAATCGGGGCTTGTCTCATGGGAAGGAAGATTTCATTGCAGATATCTAGATCTAGATTTTCTAGAATACTTTGGTATTGAGCCACGTCAACAATTTGGGAGGCCAGGGCTCCCAAGGCGGTGCAGGCTTGACCTCGCGAGTTGTGGGTGCCGTTCCTGGTCCGTCGGAGGGTCTCATGCAACTGCTCGCCCAAAGGTTTTTGAAAGTTGGGTGTTGATGTGTTTGGGAGTGATGATGATGATGATCTGTTATGTTGTGATGAGCTTCCAGGTGATGTCGAGGAAGGGGTGGGAATCGATGTTTTCTTTGATGACTTCTTCTTGCCTTTTTTTGACGACTTGTCGAGGATCCCTTGCCTCATTGTATCATTTGACTCGTACTTTGTTGTGGAAAGGGGTTTTATATACGTTTCGAAAGAATTGCATAGGAAATTAAAAGCAATCAAGCCGACGTCGACGCTCCCTGCTTCATCCAGTCGACACGCCATTCCTTAAAGCCTGTATTACACCCTGTATCTTAGCTAAAAACATCAGAACACCCCCACATCTTTCAAAGCCCTATACAAATCCCTAGCATCAGATACAGCAGCAGGCATATGATTCTCCTCACTGATCAACCCATCATTATTAAATGCCACCCACACCTCCTTCCCCATCACTTCCCACCTTTTGATCCTCTCCGCCCACTCCCTCATCACCCTAGCTCCATAAGCTCCTCCATACCCACCTTGAGACCCATGAAATCTTATGTATAACCCCCATGAGCATATATCTTCTGGAAACTTATGCATTGCTGGATTTGTACCAGAGTGAAGGTTCCCTGCCCAGGTACTAGTGTTGTCCCCGACGTCAATCAAGGCCAGACACCAGTTGGTGTTCTTTCTGAATATGTTATAAACTTGCGGACAGAACCAGGATGCATCTCTGAATTCGAATACAAACTTACCCTGTGGAGGTAGTATGGAAGAGAGTTGATCCAGTCGGTTAATGTTGTCAATACCTTTGCTTGTTGTTGTTTTGAATGTTTTGGGCAGCTGGAAGAGAATGGGACCCAGGTGGGGCTATAGTAGGTTGCAACGCTCCCAAAACTGAGCGAATGATGATTTGAAGAAGTCATCTTCACAGTTGAGTCTTTTCCTATGTGTGTAGAGCTGGCTGGCCTTGATGGAGTAGATGAAGTTGTTGCCTGCTGCTGCGGCTCTTTGTTGCCAATTGAGAAAAGTCTGGGATGAGGGAAATTTGTAAAAGGTGCTGTTGAGCTCAACAAAGTTGAATTGTGAGGAGTAGGTGGGGAATTCTTTAGGTGTAGAGATGATGGGGCCATAGAAACTGCCGTGGTCATGCCAATGTGGGTAGGAGTACCCAGAGCAGCCTATATGAATGGATGGTTTGCTGAGGGAATACAGCTGTGGTGGTGGAGGAGAGAGGGGGGCAGTGGTTGTTGGACTTTTGGGTTCTGGAGCACTGGTACGGTCTTGATTATTGTTGGGTTTGGATTTTTTAGATGAAGAACGTAGTGTAGGCATGATGTTTCTTGTTGAGATGCGAAGAGTTGACATGAAAGCAATAAATATGGGTTGGAATTGCTGGCAGAGGGAGGGGAAAAGGGGGAAGGTGGGTGGAAGAGAGATGAAGGCCTCATAGGAGAACGGTGGTCTAGTCGTTCAAATGGCGTCAGATTTCCAGCAAAATTCTTGTTGATCTAGGTTGTGTAGGCTGATAATAAATGTATAATCATGAATTGGATAAAGAACGTATTTGGATTCGTGGGTAACCAAGAGGTGATATTGCAGAAGATGTCTTGATCATGTTTTTTCAAGTGTGTACAGGTTCCTTAACCTTTCCATCCCTCTCTTTCTACAGGCCTCGACTTCCCCTGGTAGCACTCCTAAAGAGCCTCGAATAGGTACAGCGAGACCATCACGACAACAGCAGCAACCAGCACCACCAGCACATCCCCGACCTCTGCTCCGAGACGCCTTGAACGCCCCAGTGCAAGGATTAGATTGGTACAAAGACCGCCTCCTTTCCGACCCAGACGGTGATGAAGCACACGGTTTCTTAGAAGAAATTTCAGAAGATAGCTATACACCACCAAAGAAGAAACAACACACCAGTAATAATAAGAAGAAACAAAAATCGAAACCCTCCTCCTCAAAAGCAACACCAACTGGAACAATGAAGCGTATCATTGCCTCTCCTTCTCCTGTACGTCAAAAGAACAGCATCACAGTAGACAAGGGTAATATCTACCTATCACAGTAACATAAAAAAGATCAAAACACACGCTACTACTTTTGTTACAGTAAATAAATCAACATAATGTGTTTGTCATTCATCATACAAGCCTGTATTTATTCTTTGCCTTCAACTGCATATCTTTTGTAATCTGACCCACTTTCTCCCCTAGCTATCATCATCATCTAGGAAGTTACACAACAACAATGCACCCCTTTACCACTACCACTAGCACCATCATCGTCACCATCATCATCATCATTTACCACCATGCTCTTCCCACCACTTCCACTACCATTTATAAGAATATGGCTACTATCAAACTCATCTCCATTGATAAGATTGCCATAATATACAGTCACTGCCTTGACTCTCCCATTCAACACCTCCCTCTCCACCTCACACCTACCACCGCCATTATTACTACTGCCAATTAATGATGATGAAGCAGCTGTAATGATTTGGTCAAGTTGAGTGTTTCTTGGAAGAAACACAGCAGCTCCAGAACACCCCATATCATGAAAAGCTGCATTTAACAACCTTGTCAACGCAAATGTCTTTTCACCACCCATGATCTCGGGGTCATATGTGGACTGTTGTGAATACTCAGGACCGCCCCATGGAGGAGAAAAAAAGGCGAAATCAGCTTTAATTTGGTCCTTTAAGTGCCAAAAGTCTCCTTGAATACACTCAATCTTATTCTCTACTCCATACACTGCTGCATTGTTCTTTAATAAGTCTAATCGGCCTTGATCAATCTCTATTGCAATAACTTTACCAACAAGAAGAGCGAGTTGAATGGCATTCCCGCCAGCGCCAGCAAATGGGTCGACGACGATGCAATCGGGCCCCCCGATTTTGAGGAATCGTTCAGCTTGGTGCTTGGCGATGGCCTCTGGAGTGACAGAGTACCAACTTTCTTCATCTAGCAGGATACCTTGGTCGAATTTACTGAAGAGGCTGTATCGTTGGAGCCAATATTTTTTCAGATGGAGGGGCATGTCTTCTGGAAGCCATCTGGGCCTTCTCGTATCTGGACCCTTTCTATTCTTATCATTGCTATTACTCTTCTTCTTCTTCTTTTTTCTCTTCCTCTTCTTTTTGGTCTCTGTTGCTGCTACTGATGAAGATTCAGGTACCATCACCTCACCTACACCTTCAATACCATCATCATCTTTATCATCAGTACCATCACCCATCTCCCCGCCATCTTCCTCCTCCTCTCTATCTTCATCATTAAATCTCAAGTGTTGATCTATACTTGGTGATGGAATATGGGGCATCATTCCTGTTGTCTCCTTTCTAGGCTGCAGCTGTTGATTCTTGCTATGGAACTCTATATAGGATTGTATCGCCAAGTCAAATGGAGATGGACCTTGGTACTCTATGTCTTCTTCTTCTTCTTCATCATCTATTGGCTGGTCTTGGTGGTGCTCTTCTATGTCTACCTCCTCTACTGCTGCTGCTGCTTCTTCTTCTTCTTTTTCTTGTACATAACTATCCTCCCAGGAGGGGATGAATCCCTCTGATGGAGGCTCCCATTGAGTTGTCTGGGTAGTTTCATTGTAATAATAACAATGGCCAGAGTTTGTGTCAATTGCTTGTTGCCATTGCGACATGTTGGGATTGGTTAGTGATTCTATTGTTTGTATATAGCCATTAATGTTATAAGATGGAGTATTGTTGTTGTCTTGACGGATGTGTTGATGAGGATAGAGGTCGAGTGTGGAGGGAGAAGGGGTAGATGTGGGATCAGTGAGGTGGGGAGGGAGAGCGGTGCGCCAAACGAGACCGGCATCCTGAAACTGTACAGAGTGTATAAAGCATTTGTTGTCGATGACTGTGCTCTCATCAAGTGGAATGTCTAAGGCAGTGTGTATATTTGCCATAATTGTGTTGCCTTTGGTTGATTATTCCGAAATCGAGTGATGCAAATTGGAAACTGAGCTGGCTTTTTATGGCATCATGCTTAAGAAATCGTAATTATAAGAAGTTTATTATAACATGCATGCTGCTGAACGAAGTTAGAAGGCTTCAGTATGCACGTTCTCCCTGTTTTTTTAAATGGTGACGTCTTGAGAGCTTTCAGGTCGATCCGCTGACTGATGTATGCCCTGGCTTAGAGGCCTAGCATGCGCCTTGCATTTTCCCTCGAGGAGGATTCCATGATGTGCCCTCTCTTCACAGCTCATCTCTGATGTCTCTCCATGGATCTGTACAGAAGGCAAAGTTTTCAATTGAGTCTTTGGATGTCATAAGCGCTGACTGTTTGTGCAGATGAAGAACCGAGCACTCATCGGAGTCGTTCTCATAAACAATCCAAGCTGTGGCTCGATGCATCATTTTGATACTTAAAAAAGCCGATCCAATATCCACTCGTCACCATGTTCTTCAAGAAGGATGACGGCAATGGGCTTAAAATGCAATGTGCCCTGGCAAAGACCCAAATCAATATTGTGATGAATAAGAAAAAAGCCAAGGTGCGTTGATACCTCACCCAAACACGCTACTTTCACTTACCATACCTCCCTTACTGATTCGAAACCTTGAAACTCTGCAGTATAACATGACACGTCGCAAGATTGCCGATCGCCTCAGGCAGGGCATCGTCTCCAGCGACTTTTCCATGGCCGAAGTAGAGGTCGAATCCATCGTCATTGACGACCTCCGCTTCAAAGCAGTTGCCCGTATCCAAATATTCCTCGAGCTCCTAACCCAAAGATGCAAAATCCTCGCCCAGGCCAAGCAAATACCTCCAGACATGTATGAAAGCATTTGCACAGTCATTTTTGCCTCGTCACAGCTGGCCGAGTACGATGGCCTCCAAGACGTCAGCAAGCTCCTCATCAACAAGTTCTCAAAGCACCATGGTGGAAAAGACTTTGTTAGACAAGTTACATCAGGAGACTATAATTCTACATGGAAAATCAATGCGGAGGTGGCCAAATGTCTGAGCACCAACTCTCCGTCTGCGGAGGAAAAGAAGTGGCATCTGCAACAGATTGCTGCTGAATATAATGTTACATTAGATGAAGCGTTGCTGGATGCCAAGCTGGGCATAGTGACCAGGGCTCCACCACCACCATCTCCACCTCCTGCAGTACCAACTTCCAACATGAGAGGAAGAGGACGTGGTACCGGCGGAGGAGGAGTTGCGGCAGGAGCAGCAGCGGCGGCTTCTTCCTACTCTTATGGATCCGCACCAGTACAAGAAGAGCCTACCATCCCCGCCAGATCTTCAGCTCCACCACCTCAACCACGACCATCTCAACGGAAACCATCACCACCCAAGCAAACCACCACCACCAACAACAACAACAACAACAACAAGACCAATCAACAAAACGGATCGGAAACAGCCAGAACTGCCAATTCCACCTCCAACACCCCCTCCCCAGTAAAATCCAAACTACAACAACTAGACAGCGGTATTGCACCCAAAATGACCTCTTTCATGAATTGGAACAATCAAAGGCATTCTGGTAGCATGAGCTCTGTATCATCTGCTGCTCCTAGTCGTATGCAGAGTGGAGGGAGTGCCTTGGCTGAGGAGAAGGGAGAGGAGGAGGAGGAGCATCCTCCAGGGTTGCAAGAGGAAGATTCAGTGTCGACTCCCTTTCCAGTACCACCTGCAGTACCAGTATCTACTGTGGTAAATCAGGAGGACGAGGAAAAGGAAGATGTTGTTGAGGACGTGGAAGAAGAGGAGGAGGAGGAAGAAGAAGAATTCAATCCACCAGTTGTTCCTTCTTCTACTGTTATAGAAGAAGAAGAAGAAGAAGAAGAAGAGGCACCTCCATCACCTCCACCTGATGATTCTCCTCCTGAACCCAGCACCACTGGTGAGGAAGCGGAAGTAGTAATAGAGGAAGAGAAGGAAGATGTACATGTACCACCTTCAGGAGTACCACCTACAGTACCATCTTCATCATTGGAAGTACCACCACTCCCACTCCCACCACCATCCTCATCAGCACAAAAAGAGAGTCAAATGGAGGTGGTCGCTGCACCAGTAGAACAAGAGGAGGAAGAGGAAGATGAGTTGCAGAAACTGTTTGCTAGATTGAAGAGTAGAGACCTAGGACAATAGATATATAGTGAGAGAAAGGGAGAGGAAGGTGGATATATTTCGTATTTTGTAACTTCAACAAAACTCAAACCTTTGCTCACCTGAAGGAGCCCCACACATCAAGAGGCTGGGATTGCCGTGTGTAGTCCTCCTTCCAACCATGTAACTTCAACATTGACCAAGAAGACTCAGCACCTCACGGACAGATGACAGTGATAGTTGCATTCATGCAAATCTTACGTGAGACAAAGCACTGCAGATGAAAGAAAAGCACAGAATATCAGTAATACGATATATTTTAGGAGGTGTCTCTATACTGTTACTTATCCCAAAGAATAAAAAAAAATACAGATTGCGTTCACTAAGTTGACCAAAAGCCATGCAGTTTTGATTCTTTGGTTGTTGTAAGCACCGACTTCGAAGCGCATGTTGATCAATATATAACATGTTGAAAGCAACAGATTCAGTCATGGTACTAAATTAAATAAGCAGATGCAAGAACTTTATTGAGATAAACAAGCTGAGATCTAGATATGGAAACTGTTTGTAGATATAATGATTTAAACCACAATCACTGCCACCGCTGTTGTCGGTGACCAAGTTGCCATGTCTCAAATCCCTATATATCTATATACGTCTTGCAGCAGCAGAAAAAGGATATAGATCAATATTTGCACGTGATAATATACATAAGATACCCCCCCACCTTATTAATTATAGGCCTGGTGATGACGAGTACATCTTTCACTTCCAAATCTTTGAAACTAACATCCCAACGACATACATGTCCCAAACTCCACGTCAGACGCATACCCAACACATCAACAAGAGCATCTATAGGGTTTGAATTGGGCGATGAGCAAAGCAGACCACCTCCAGACCGTCAGTGTGATAGTCTCTTTCGCTCAGCCTCCTCACTCCTCCTCCTCACCCCAATCCTTCAAAAACAGCCGGCCCAAAGCTTCCTAGAGCTCCTCCTTCTCATCCAAAAAGGCTCCCCAGAGTCAATCATGCAGAAATATGGTGAATTCTACCGCCACATAGTTTCTCTACCAAGTGGTAGTGGAGGTGGTGATCTCACATGGTCTGATTTCCTCCTCGACCAGCTCCTCTCCACCTCTTCCTCCGACTCCCCATTTGCCAAGGCAGCCGCCAAGGGAGAGAACATTTCCCATCTCTTACCAGCAGTCACACATGATTTAGACATAATTCAGAAACTAGCAGTACCTGAGCAGCTTCTAGCTGAGTGGGTCAAGGAGTCCATGAAGTATGGCGCCTCTATTTCAAATGATTGGCTGACAGCCGCTGCCTCAACCACTCCATTAGCATCATCCTCTTCTTCTTCCTCTCCTCCTCCACCACCACCATCAGCAGCAGTATTAAAGTCATCAGTCATCCCCACCACCAACAACTCCCTCCCCCATGCTTTTCTAGCACCACTAACCAAAGAACAAAGAGCAGCATTAAGAGCAGATATTGCAGGCAGATGGAAGTGGAGCGAATGCGCTGAAGAACTGGCTCGGTACTACGCCACCTATGGCTATGGAATAGTAGGAGGACATAGAGTGCTGAAGTGGACCGGATCGTCTTTACAAGCTCAAGATGTTGTACAGCCTAGTGTACATAGATTGCTTGGTACCGAAGGTAAAATATCACCATCGCCATCAGGAGTATCATCATCCCCATCTCCTTCTACTACTCAAGGAGCACCCCCCCCTTCTCTTGGAGGTGGAAAGACGTTCCTACTAAAATCACTTTCTCAATTTGCTGAAGTTTCACCTGAAAATAGAGGCTATGCAGTGAGACCACCTCATACACTCCTTATTGGGACCAGTATAAAAAGGTGGCTGGCCTTCTCTTGGGCTTCCAACAGCCAAGCTGTCATTGCTCAACGTACTAATACCGGTACCAGTGGTACTAATAATAAAATGCAGAAGTTAGTACCAACATTAAGGACGGTGCTACTCCCCGTCAACCAAATAGATACTTTGCCTCAATTATTATGGGCTCTGCATAATCAACCTAGGGGCAGGTTTGTTGTACACTTGGCCAGTCTGGAAGGTAGTACCAGTGATAATAGTAGCAGCAGTAGTAGTAAGGTTGCTGAGTTTGTTCAAATGGTGAGTGGTCTTGATGGTTATTCATGGCCGGTGAATGTGATGTTGGTAGCAGGTGCAGAGAAGGAACCATGTGGAGATGTGGTGTCTGTTTTTGAAGAGATGGTGCTACTGGATAGGAAATGAAATGAAATGAAATGAAATGAAATGAAATGAAATGAAATGAAATGAAATGAAATGAAATGAAGATATTGTTAATCCTCCTCTGTTCCAAGGAGAACTTTTAATTTAATAATAATATACACAATTTGAATAAAAACTCAAGTATCACAAGAATAAATAAATAAGAACACCTATACATTCAGATCTATTCTAATTGACTGCTGATATAGCTTCTTCTTCCTAATGCAAGTTTGATCTTCAAGACTCTGCTGCTGAGCCTCCCAAGCTTGATTCCCCCTCTTCTTGTTGTCGGTCACTTGCACCTTCGCCAATACTTCCTACCTTCAGTTCCTTCATTCCACCACTACCACCACTACTAGTAACATCATCTTTAGTCTCAATCAGAATCCCAAAAAAACCAGTCAAAATCACCCCTGCCCCTATAAAAGTCAACACAGCAGAACCTGCTCTCCGCATCCACATGGGGTCCCCAAACACGGCATCCAGCAGCACAGCCAAGGGAATCTGCAATGCCAACCCTGCTGTAGCTGCTGTGGGTCCAACCAAAAGTATAGCTCTGGCCCATAAATAATCACTCAAAACATTATCAGCCAGCCCCTTGATGACTATTAGACCCAAGACTTGGGCAGTGAGGGTGCCAAGGTGAGCTCCAAAAGCCAGGCCCAGGCTGAGCAGGGGGCCAACCACAAAGAAGATGATGGAGCCCATCAGGCCGAAGAAGAATGACATGCTGTCATCTTCTTGCAGTAGTTTTTGGATTGCAACGGTGTACATACCGTAGATTGAAGATGATAAGAGGCATAGCAGATCTCCAGATAACGATGATGAATCTTTATTGTCATTATTGTCATTATTATTATTATGGGTTTCTGTTTTATTGTATGTCAATATTATATTCTCTCTACTAGTAGTGTCAGATGATTTATGTGTATCTGCTGTGGTCACCAAGGCAGTACCAACAATTAACAACAGCAGATATGCCAGTTTCTTGAGAGTAAAAGCCTCTCCAAGAAATACTACAGAGAAGATGAATGTGAATAATACCGAGGTGGAAGAAAGAATAGTGTTGCTGGTGACGCTGGTGAGTTCTAAGGAAGTGTTGAATGTGAGCTGGGCTAGGTACCAGAGAGGGGCAATGATGAGGGCTGCTCTGAGGAGGTGCTTGAAGGTGGGGCTTGAAAAGGAGATGGTGGTGGTGGTTGAGGAGAGCTGTTGGTGATGGTTGGTGTGTGTTATTGGATCTAATATTTGTGTGTTTTGATCAATGTGGATTGGATCGTCTTCTGTTGGCATGGAAGAGGAGAGGTAGGACCAAGTGGAGTGTTGCTTTTTAGCACGGAGCTTTTGGTTGAGAAAGTGGATTGGGATGAACACGGAGAAGAGGGAGTTGGCGATGAAAGTCAGCACGGCAGGATGGGCGCCAGAAGCTTCTATGTCTTGTACAACGAAACTAGCTACCACCCATATCACAGCTACGGCCACAATGAACGATAAGCCGAGGAGCCTTTGCTTATTTAACCCAAATTTGACGATCAAACTGTGCCAAAAGCCCTGTTGGGCTCCTAAAGAAGAGACTTCCATACTGTTTTCGTTATTGAAAGCACTGTAATGTAATTAAGAAGTTCATTGTTAGTATTCTGTCTCGCTGTACAGTTTTAATGTCGTAAAAATTTCAAAGAACTTTTTCAAATCAGAATAGTCGACGCTCGTCTTACACTCTTCCATCTATTCATTCTACTGCTAAATTTTCTGTTTCATATACCTTATAATGTGATGACATCCCTAGTGATTCATATGTCTGGTGAGCTCTCTCATTACCAGTATCAGCATATAATCGTATCATCCCCACACCTTGCCTCCTGGCCTCTGATTGGACATGCTGAAAGAGCTTTCTAAAGACACCTCTTCTTCTGTAATCCATCCTGACATATACACTTTGAATCCACCACATTTGAGAATTTCTCCAGTCGCTCCATTCAAAGGTAATGGCTAACTGCCCTATTACTACATCTTTTTCTTCTTCTTGAGAGGAACTGCAGCTTTCCGACCTCCTCCACTTCCTCATGCAGGCAACGTAGTAATGGCCCTTGGCAGGGTCTTTGAGCAGACAATCTACGCCTTCAGTGACAATGCAGCGATCTAGATCTATGTCCTCCGTCTCTTTAGCCATGGCTATGTTGAATTCGATGATGAAATCCCTATCTTTCAGGGTTGCTGGTCTGATAAAGATGTTTTCTGGATCAGATTGTTTCTCAACCATATTTATTGATACACAATTCTCAAAGGCTATAGGATGGTAGAAAGCCAACGATAAACCCCTACAGTATCAGTACTTTACAAAGGTTTCGAATACATGCAGCGGCACTCAGCTAAAGCCATTTCTCAAAATTGGGCCCGTCTCTCTTCTCTCATATACAAACAATTCATTCAATTCAACATAAAATACAATACTTGCTACACAAACCAAATCAAATCATGGAAAACTCATATTCTCTAATCAAACATACATCAGTGAAATAACAATGGCAGGCAGGGAAACGTAATAAGAGCGCTACAACATATCAGCCCTTCTCTCTTCCCCATTCCGCATTTTTTTACTCTCAATAATATATATCTCAAAATCTTTCCAATACTTTCTTTAGTACCTCATCAGGGTGATGTCTCACCATCAGTTCAGTCTGGAGATGGCACCTAGATGATGATGATGTGGCTGGAAAGGGTAGGACCTGACTTCTTGCCTCAACAGGAGAGGGTGGACGACGACGACCAGTGATAGGACCTGCATCCTCAGTAGTAAGAGCCTCCATACCTGCTGGTCTAGAGTCAGATACTGCCCTAGGAAGAGGGCAGCTGGCTCTTGCTTGTAAGGGGAAGGCATTATAGCAATCTAGGGTGCTGCGCTGGGAGTGGTCGGAGGGACTATGACGTTGCATATCGAGGTGTTGGCCCAGCTCGGGAGGGGTTCGCCTGGTAGGTGGGGGGATTCAGAGGGGAGGTGCTTGTGTGAGTATCTCTGGTGAAGGCAGAGTTCTCGAATTTGGGGTTTTGGGGGAATTGTTTCCAAACCAACTGCTCATAATTCCCCTGGAAGGACAATGTGAGAGTACGTCTTCATATACTCACCTATGGCCACTTCCGGGACCTTCTGTGATTTCTGTACTGCCTAAGTTATTATTGAATGCATAAATACGGGCGCTAGACGTCGGTTTTCTAATTTTTGGTAATTTCGGAGACACAATTCGTGCTGTTGGACCTTTGCAGATCATTTTTTGTGGATGAAAACGAATGTGCATGTAACAAAAGGTCGGAATGCTTAGACGCCCAACCCAAAGCGGCGTTATCAACCTTCTCTGACTTTGAGCTCCGATTTTCCACCGCTGTCAAGATCGATATCGTTGCGACCCTCACAGCAAGTGACATTTCGGCTTTTAACAGCGGTTATATTCATTAAATACTATCCATTTTTACTATTACGCTTTTATAACGCACATTAAGCCAAGAATGAACTGCACCATGAGCTTCAGTTGTCTGCAACCTACCATAATTTCCAGATCGCTTCCTCCAACAACAATATCCCCCTCCATCGTTCAAAAACACCATACACTCAGCCATCTCGCCTCTGTAGTATCCCTAAACACATCTCGTTCCATTACTACTCGCTCTTCACCCCCTCAATCCTCCGTTTCCTCCAACACCTCATCTCCCGCCAAACTAGAAATCAATCTCCCCACTAGAGAAGCCCAGCAAACCCTTCAACTAATAGCCTTACCGACACGACAAGGCATGGGCATCTTTATCAAATCTGTCACACCTGGAAGCCAAGCCTCCAAAGCAGGCATACTTCCAGGCAGCAGATTACTTGCCATTTCAGATCCTATTCGTGATAATGGGCCCCTTTGGACTTTGAATGACCGGGCAAGTATCAGATTTGTCAGAGACGCACTGAGATTGAGAACTTCAGGTACCATTACAATAGTAGTAACCAGTGACAGAGAGGTAGAACTTGAAAAGATACTGCCCGTTGGAGATGCAAGCAGCAGTACATCTAGGAGTAATAATAATGAGGATGGCTCTGCTGTTGCTGCTGCTGCTGCTGCTACGTCACAGAGCACTAGTGGCAGCAACTTGTCTGTAGATAGATCACTAACAATAGGAGAGAAAATGGAATTAGAATGGAAGGGGAAAGAGGCCCAAATACAACAACAAAAGAGTGCATATGAAAAGAGAGTAGCGCGGAGGCAGGGGTACTTTGAAGAAGCAAGTGGAAGGGATGATAGTACGTTCTTTGCATATGTATGCGCTGCATTCTTACTACCTGCTGCTGGGATACTGGCAGTGGCATTTTTAAGTGGATACCTGGACAAATTAGCTACTGGATACGGGTACTGAAACAATGAGGAGGAATATATGAAAGGGCAGGAGGGTTTGGTTTGGTTTGGCGGTGGGAGAGTGGAAGTTGTACTAGATTGGGGGTTTTATGTGGAGGAAAGGTAGAATTTTGTTTTTTCTCATGTTCTTGTGTTGATATATTGAAGTGCAATTACTCCGAAATATAACCGTGTCCGTGTTTAAATCTCGTGCAAATCAAGTTTTGAAGCGATCAGCCTGAAATTTACAGTGCCTCGTGAAATTCAAATCCATACACAACAAATCAGATCACCGTGTACCCATTCATGTCGCAATTCATATCTATCTTCCTCGGTTTCCTTGCCATTTCCTCACCTGCATCCTCCTGGGCTACACTTTTCAACTCCCGCTTGCTCGGCGTCAATAATGGCCCAGCCCCTTACCGACCAGACCTCGGCTCCAACAACCTCCTCACTGGTGGTATCAACCCCACCATCCTAGGCCTTCCATCCAATGCCACTATTATGACTCAGATCTACAGATCAATGAATGTTCCTGGCATTCGACCAAATGATGAAGGAGGTGCCTTTGACCTCTCTTGCATGTTTCCCATTTCCTCTCTCACATCCAACTCTGATACTACATCTAATGCTACTGGTGATGATGGTATTCCAGACCCTGCTGATGTTGCTACTGATCCTAGATGGAATTGGACACAGACTGATGCAGTATTTTCAGCTATTTTACAGGGAGGCTTCCCTCCCTTGATCAAACTGGCATCTCAGGAGTGGAAGGGGGGCCAGTGGGTTGGGCTGTCTTATGTTGGTAATAATGGTAGTAGTAGTCCTCAATATGTTATTAAACCAGCATCTCAAATAGGCTACTGTGCTCCTTGGCCAGCTATTTCTCCAATTATAACCAAGATTGGAGATGCATTGGTTACTACTATAGTGAAGAGGTATAATGATGCAGAGAGGTGGGCTGCTGACCTGGCAGTGGCTGGTATTGAAAAAGGACCACCTCTAGAACCCTCCACATGGACATCTTCATCATCAATATCATCGTTTGTAGGAGTAGAGTTGCAGAATGAATACAACATGTTGACGTGTGTAGCGACCGGAACGAACGACACTAGGACACTGCAAGGATGGATTGATAACTGTGGTGGACCCCCCTATACTTGGAATGCTAAATATTGGGATGGTACTCCAGCAGAAGCACATGCATCATATGCCAGTCAAGCACTGGCAATAAAGAAGGTATTTCCTAATATATTAGTAGGAGGACCAGCCCTGGGAACTGGGCCGTCTTTTGGTATCCAATCAACCAAGGAGAGTGGGCTAAATTCCACTGCTGCCGGGGGAGTGGCGTACGATTGGTTGAATGATTTCCTGACAGCAATACGTGATGGTAATGCGCCCATGGACTTCTTCTCATGGCATTCTTACAACAGCTGCATGTCTCCAGATGGTATCACCATTGATTGCACTGAGGCCAATTACAACTCTAATGTGGCTATTGCTAGTCGGATGAGAGCAGCTCTGGATCAAGCTGGCTTCTCTGATATACCAATGGTTATATCTGAATGGAATGCAGCATTTGGTGGCAACCCAGGGAATGCAGCTCCTGGAACAATGGCAGGTGCAGCTATGATGGCTATCAATGTTGCTCAGATGTCCTTGATGAATGATAAATTCAACATCATTGCTGGTTATATAGTGAATGGTGTTGATGGTCCTTACAACCCTCACATTCAAAGATCTTTCCCTATTGGTTGCATTCCTGAATACGCAGTACCTCCAGTACCTGGTGATGGTCCTGAAAATTTGGAGTTCACTGGTGGTTGGATGTATAACTGTACGTATGGTCCTTCTGGCCTTGCATCAATCAACAGTCCTAGTGGGATGGGGATAGTCTACCCTAATGGTGATAAGAAGCCTATTGGGGTGCTGTATCAAGATATATTGGGCAGACTGACGGGGATGGAAGTCTTTGAATTAGGAGCAGGTGATTGTGATGATGGTGGTGGTGGTGATGATGGTGGTGGAGGTGATGATGGTGGTGGTGGTTGTGATGCTTCTTGGGCAAGGAGCGTCGTTGCCATGGGCGCCCGACCTGCAACAAATACTACTGCTGGTAATAATAATAACAAAAAGGTGATGATATTGCTAGCAAATGGAGACTTTACATCAGACTCTCCTCCACTACGATCAATATCTCAGATGTTGAATAATAGTGAAGCAGTAGTGACAAGAACAACGGTACTGTACAGTCACATAAGAGCATTGCCATCAGTTGCTGTTCCTAACAATGTTGCTAAAGCTGGTACTATTCAATTAGAAGGGGCTGTGTTGGATGATGGTGGTGATGGTGATGGATATGGGAAGAATGAGACTATTATTCTCCCTCCTGCAGCAGTGGTTTTGGTAGAGGTGGACATTGACGGAGATGGCGGTGGTGCATCTGGTGGTGTGATAGCGAGTTGTGTTGGTAAAGGTTTTGTTGTATGTGGTTTTTTTGTACTGTTTTTTATGATGACTCTATTTTAACGTGATATTTTTAAATGGTGCCTACATGCATAGATCTATAGATGGTGATGGAAGAAGAAAGGAGAAGAAGCTGGGAGGGAGCTGGTGGGTGACACAATCTACTACCGTCATGCGTACACCTCTCTCAACCTTATCTCTACATCCAGGGTTTTGCAGTTAGTTGCGTTCTTAACTTATGAAACGGATTAGAAAAAACTATCATAAGTTTAATTTCAAAGCGGATCCATTCAACCATCATGTCTCCAAGGCGTTAAAATGAGGCTTACTCATCTCAACAGGAGGTAGAGGTGAAGGAGGAGAGGCCCAAGCCAATTGCAAGAGCAGGTCTCCCTCAAGTGCATCAGCATGCCTTTGATGATGATGCAGTCATTAACTTGGTGTCCACCACTGAAGAGGACGATGAGGGTGATCGGGAGGGAAAAAACAGGTGAGGCACCGTGTGCAGCAGCAGCAGCAGCATCGGAGAGAGGCACTTCGTCCAACTGCCAGGAGAAAGTCGGCTTATCTACCATCACCTACCACCACCCCTCGCAGTCAACCCACTGGAGGAATGTTCAGGAGAGCTCTGCATAGGATTCTATCATCCACAGCAGCAGCTAATCCTGGCATGTTTTCCTTGCCAGCTGTGCAGAAAAAGGAGGAGGAGGAGGAAGAAGAAGAAGAGGGAAAAGCTCGACCTTCAACTGCTGCTGGTGGTAAGAAGAAGGATGTAGCAGCTCCAAATACATCCAACAAGAGACAGCAGCCTCCATCTTTAAAGTTTACTTGAAAGCGAGCTATTAAAAAGTTACCCAAGCCAGCCAGTTGCCACCGCTGCCGTCGTCAGGCCCACAGCATGAGTGATGACTTCAAATTGTACACCTGCCGTGTCTTAAAGGAAATAAATCCAAAACCTTTCAATTTCTCTAAAAGTGATGAGAGTAATGAGACTCAACATGGGTAGAGGAGGCTGCCTATCTGGTGAAGGTGGGGAAGAAAGGGAGAAAAACTCTCACGGCAAGGGAGATTTAAGAAGCTGTGCGCTTGGTCTTGGATGGACATTTGGCTTCTTATGCCATGGGGCAAGGACAGACAGCGGTGGCCAAGTGTGATCAGTATGAACGAGAGAGATGCGTGGAGGGAGGATAACTGCCGGCGGTACTGTCGGTGGGAAATGAAGAAGAAGAAGTTGAAATTTCCTGTCCTTGTTGTGTGTGCTTTGTTTTGTTATGATGATAAGATACAGTAGTTGTAGTTAGTACTTTAAATTAATAAGAACCAAAAAGCTCTGGGAAAACTTGCCTTTTATCTTTGTTTGGAAGCTGGGATGAAGTTGTAGAAGACACACCCCTGGAACTAAATAGTTTTCTCCTTAATCACCCTCACTCAGTATAGGCACATTCTTTCTTAAAATACTACTACTATATGATCTATGGATAGAAACACGTCAAAATAGTCATTTAGAATGCCTCCAAGGCATCAAAACGAGGGACATGCTTCCCCTTCAATGCCACAGTTCACCCCCTTCCACTCCCCTCCAGAAGAAGAAGAAGAAGAAGCTCCCATCTACCATCTCACTCGCACTAGAGGGCAAATTCGTCGTAGTAACCTGGTGGAAGAAAGGTCCATCCATGACCAGCTTCCTACCGGGGACACTTTGAGAGTCAAAGAAACCGGAGCCGCAACTGAGACAGTCAAACGAGTGGCTATGGTGGAACACACCAGCATCAGTATCAGCAAGAGACAAGGTCGTCATCGTGGTGGTGGGGCTTTCCTCCTTCCCTCTCAAGAGGAGCTGGATGATGATGAAGGAGAGAGAGGAGGAGCAGAGGTGGAAATGCCTAGAGGGAGGAGAGTTGTCTTTGAAGATGCTCCTGTTACTGCTGCTGGTGGTGGTGGTTGGAGAGGGAGATATCAAGTGAGAGTAGAAGAAGAAGAAGAAGAAGAAGAACCAGAAGAGGAAGAAGAGGAGGAGGAGGGAGCTGCAGCTGGACTTTCAACTGCCGCTGTTGCTGGAATTGGAAGGGAGAAGAAGAAAGCTCCAACTAAGCCCAATGAAAGGCAGCTGCCACTCCCAGTAGCTACGGTCTCTAGAAAGAGGGCAGTTGCCACCATGCCCAAGTCCATTACTAGAGGCCGCCCTCCCGGCCGCCCCCGTCGTCGTGGTGCCTATGCCCGGGGGGATGGGTGGAAGCTCTACATTTTTAAGGTGCTTAAACAAGTACATCCTGATATGTCTATTTCACAAAAGGGAATGGATACCATGGCCAATTTCACAGCTGACATGTTCTTCAAGCTGGCAAGCCGGGCTGGACAGCTCGTCAGGGATGTGAGCAAGAGGAAGACGTTGACTGCACGAGAAGTGCAGACAGCAGTTAAACTGGAGATTCGTGGGGATTTGAGTGAACATGCAGTGAGTGAGGGGAGTAAGGCAGTCGCCAGGTATTATCAGCAGATGAAGTCATGATGGGGAGTTGGGGTGGTGATGGGGATGGGAAAGGAAGAATAAGAAGGTATAGATTGCCTTTCCTTGTTGAGTATGCTTGCTTTGATTTGTTCTGTTGTGGTGAATAGGTAAGATGGAGTAGTGTTAGCAGCTAATAGTGACATCTATCTGTCTGCTTCATAAATGTTGTAAGCAAATTAGCTTGAATGCACACCTGGGTACAGTTAGTGAGACACAGCTCCGCTAAGAGAAAGGGTGAGGGTGGTCTCTGATCGGGGAGAGAAAGGAAGGACAGTGAGGGGTGTTGATGAACCCATGCTTTTGCCGAGAAAAAAGTGCATGGGTGATCTGGAAGTTGGTAGTATTGTTCGCATATATTTTGACTATATGTATAGTTAGGTAGCGTATAAGTCTTGAATTGTCGAGTATCTTACAACAGTGAACAAAAGAGTTGAGAGTAAGTTTTAGATCATTAAGGTTTGGGCTAGGGAGTGCATTTAAAGCCCTTGGACGTTTACCACGCATGAATTATAGCATTTATGCGCATATTGGATGTTTATTTACTGGGAAAAGCTTCAAAACAGGCCATTAAAAAGATTCAATTTCACCCAGACCCTCATCCATTCTTTTCCCTGACGCATACACTAATCACCCCATTCTCATTCTCATCCTCCCAGTACTAGACAAGCACACCCTCTCTGATCCAGATAAAGCATTGCCATGATCACCGAAGCAGGCGAATTCCACCCGTCTCTCGATTTCTTCGGAGACGGGGACGACCTCCTCTTCCCCTCTCACCACCACCACCACCAAGAAGACACCCTCCTTCCAGATGCCGATGACGACGTCCTTCTCGGCACAAGCACCCACTCTGCTCCAGGCGGATATTTCTTCCCCTCAATTCCAGAAAACAAGGAACTCAGTCTTCAGCCCCTCTCCCTCCTTCCCCATTCCTACCACCACCATCACCACCCGACTGATGGTTTCCACTCCCCTGGCAGTCAACCTGGTAACAATAATAATAACATAAATTTATCCTCCAGTCCCTCCTCAGCTCTAGATTTCACCACCATCACTACCATCATCACATCTACAGCTGGAGAAGGAAAGGAAGTAGTAATGAATAATGGACCTAGTGGTGGTGGTGGGGCCCCTGCTCTGAGCACCTCTGCTGCGACTACTCCTACTGCTTCTGGTAGCAATAGCCCCATGGGTACTACTACTAATAATAATACTAATCACACCAATGCTGCTTCATTCATGGGTGGTGGTGACGGATTCTTCAACCCTCATTCTGGACAGCCACATATGTTCATGCTATGTAATCAAGGAGGAGGGGTGCCACGTGTCTCTTCAATGCCAAACATGAGACTGAACACCCATCAATATACTACTACTATGGAGCACAGCATAATTCCAGCCCCAATATCAAATATCAATACTGCTCCTATTGCTGAATTGTCTGGATTGAGTAAAAGTGGATCAGCAGTAGACTTAAGATGCCAAGCAGCTGCCAACAGGGCCATGCCTCGTTCTCAATCAGCTATCGAGCTCAGCAAGTCTGGTGGTATAGGTGGTATGCCATCTCCCCGAGGAGGAGGAGGAAAGCATTTTGTTCCCCATCAACAGTTCCTAACACCCTCCCACCTCCGTAAAGGAAAAGGAGGAAGACAACCAGCGGCTGATCCCCGTCTAGACCCCAAGATAGACCCTAAAAAAGCAAAACGTATTCTAGCAAACCGTCTAAGTGCTGCAAGGAGTAAACTGAAGCAAAAGAGTCAAATTGAAGTGCTGCGTCAGCGTGTGGAGGGCCTGAAGGTTCATAAAGAGGGGCTGATGCAGGAAGTAGAGGAGATGGGGGTGGTGTGTGCTGTGGAGGAGCAAAAGAGAGCTCGGTTGATGCAGGAAGTTTCTCAATTAGAAGCGTCTTTGGGAATGTGTACTACTACTACTACTATTAATGTGGGTGGTGGTGCTAATGGCGGTGGTGCACTTCCTGTTTAAGAAGGAAGGAAGTATTTTTTTGGTGGTGTGGGATGAAGAAATGCACTCCATATTCTGTGTACAGTAGATAGATGAAAAATATGTGCTTTGATATGAAAAAACTGGACAACGATGAACTGAATTTCGTAATTCAAGGTTCCTAAATTATCATTATAATGCAGGACTTCAAAGAAGAAGAACTTTTATACAATCAATGTTTTGTACTTGGCTTTTATTGTGTTCCACTCCCCCTTTCCCCCAAATAAAACTCTTTTCATTCCTTTCATTTGATACATACAAATCTCCATGTTCTGTTGGGGGAAATCTTTATTACCAAGAATTATAGTCAACAAAAAATAAAAGTGGTATGCTCTGTTCTGTTTTTAAATTGCTACTACCCCCCTTTTTTCAGAAAACGAAACAAAATAAAATTAAAGGCGTTGGGATCTTACGCGTCATCTAGAAAAAGAGACAGGAGTTGCACTTGCTGCCTCAATTAATGATGAGGTGATCATGTTTATACACACTTCTAATCCTTCACAATCATACGTGTGGGGTATTGTAGTGTGTCCTTTTGCTTTTAAGTTGGTTTTTATCACAGTATTGTTTTTATTTTGTCCCAGGGTTAAAAAAAAGACGATTGTAAGCATGCATGCATGCACTTTTCCATACATATCATACCACCAACACTGCTCATGATCATAGATCATACCTCACCTCATCTTCTTCTCTGACAAGTACCTTTTAGTCCAGGCATCACCTTCCAACAATTCTAAATGCCTCCCATGCAAGGTCAATACTGCTCCGGGGTAAAAATCGCTCTGCTGATACCATATTGATGATACAGATGAAGGTTCTTTGGTGCTATCTCTGGTGCTATCATTACCAACAGTAGTAGGTTTGAGAACCTTCTTCTTCTCAAGAAACTTCCCTCCAGGTATCCCTACCCCTGCCTGTTCATACACTGAAACTTCATCGGTAGCTAGGTAGAAGGTGACTACAAACCTCCTTACCTTTTCAACTGCAGTCAATCCCCTCCCTCCTGATCCTGATATTGTTGCTGGTGCTAATTTGGCTGAGAATTGGAGTGTACTTGCATCATACATTACCAGCTTCCTCGGATCCTTCTTTGGAGGAGATGGCACCAATTTTAGGCAACTTTGTAGGGAATCTTCAGGGTCACCTAGGCCATTATGAGGAGGGAGAGGAGCAGTAGGAGGCATCCGTACCGGATCAGAGATATCAACACCAACCAATTGGGAATCTTCCCTACCCAGGTGAAGTTTTAACCATTGCTTTGTGAACTTGTCAGCGTCATAGAGGAGGAATGATCTGCCATGCACAGGGAGATGTTTGCCTATGTGAAGATCTTCAGCACGACAGTTTGTAGTAGTAGTTCTGGGGGTTGTTATTGGTGTAGTGTTTTGGAGAGAAGCAGACTGACCACCACTATAAGCGACAGATGTTGAAACCAAAGGGAGAGGTCCTCTTTTGAGAAAGGTGGTAAAGGGGCCCATTCCACTATTTTTTCCAAACTCTTCCACAATCTCCACTGTATCATCTTCTAAAAAATAATGCAATCTCAGGAGATGGCGTACACCTTTATGTTGAATTGATAACATATTATACCCCGTAGTATCACTATCATCATCCCACAAACAATAGAATCTCAGTACCTCTGTATTATGTTCAATAAACTGCTGCAGTTTCTTACTACTAGAAGCCCTCCCCAACAAAGCCTCCATGTACCTTGAAGGACTCTCTGCATCAGTCCTAGTCAGCCCAGATGGCTTGCTCTTCATCTTTCTATACTCATCAATTGGGTTGGGGGGGTAGGGTTGGAGGTGTGGGAGGTCTGTTTGCCACTCTGTCTTGAAGTAGTCTCGAGTAAAGGCGTCGGCATCTACCACACAATAGTCTCGTCCATGCAGTTTTATAGTTTGTCCGATAGTCACCAGCTTAATATCAAATGATGCAATTGTAGTTGTAGCATTACTGGCGGTAGTAGTAATACTGGGGATGGTATTGCTGGCGGTAGTAGTAGTAATAGTACTATTATCACCTTGGGGAGGTCGATGGCGGTGCACAATAGTCCCAGTGAGGAGTCCGCTATTGGGGTCACTTTTAGTCCTTGGTTCCACCACTTGAAGGGACTCATCTTCTAAATAATATAATATCTCAACTGGACGTATGCGATATGTTTCCTGAGCCAGACTGGTGCTGTTTTCTACTTGTTCTGAAAAATAGGAGAAGAAGCGGAGGACTTGGTTTTGCTTGGTCAACCAGTTGGGGAGCTTGGTTGTTGTTGGTGGTGATGATGTAGATGGTGGTAACAGTATCTTGGTTGTGGTTTTCAAGGTCAAAGAATTGAAATCCAGTGGCAATGAAGCTATATTGGTAGTATTAGAAATGGGTGTGGGGCGATGTGCTGCTATTCTGAAGCCATTGGCAAAGCCCAAGGTATGTTTCTTGTTGTAGCTGGCATTGGGGTCCTGTTAGGAGTGTCGGGAGAGAGGGTTGGTGAAATGATGGAGAGGAATTGGACTGACCCGTGTCAATCGCTGTCTCATAATACATACCACTGTTCTAACCGTGAATCCTGGTAGTTTTGGCAGTCTTTCCTCGCCCATCTTGTGATGATTCAAAATTTTGAAGAGAGAGATGTGGGTTGGTATGGGATGTGAGAGAGGAATGTCTTGAGAGTCAATTACTTATCTAAACTCATCAGATTTGTCCTTCCAACTCTTTAAATCAGTATAGAAATGAAATCAAGTCGTTAATAGACTGGAATAACTAGAATTTCAAGTGGCGTGGATCGGTCAAACTGGCCGGCTTCCAACCCACCCACTTTTTTGTGGGGCTTCTGGCAAAGAGAGGTGACGAAGCCTTGCACATAGAAACACACTGCCAAATATTTACACATTCATTACTGCATGGTATTCAAGAAAGATAATGCAAAGTCGTCGTGGACTCTGTCCATCACCATTTCTTAACTCCATTGCCAGCATGTATATATGCACCAAAGAGAGGAGAGAGCACCCACCCGTCTCAAACCCCCCACCCCTCCACAATGATTCTCTTCATTCCCTAAGACTCTATGAAAGATTTGTAAGCAGCAGCATCCATCAAATCACTAAGTTCCTTGCTTGAATCAGCCATTTTCACTTTAATCAACCAACCTCCCTCGTATGGCTCTGAATTGACCTTGGAGGGATCATCTGTGGCTGCAGTGTTGACCTCAGTCACCTCACCCCCGACTGGGCAGTAGATGTCACTAGAGGCTTTGACAGACTCGACAACTCCGTAAGTGTCTCCTTTGCCGAGAGTTTCACCGACTTCTGGGAGCTCGACGTAGACAATGTCACCCAATTCAGCCTGTTTTTGGGTGTATAAGGAGGGGAGGGGGTAAGGAGGAGCGAAGGGTGTGGGAGGTGTTTGGGAGAATGACAAGATTGGTATTTTAGGACGAATCAGGGGACGATCGACTGACCTGAGCGTGGTCTGTGATACCGATGGTGGCTATGCTACCATCAACTTTGACATATTCGTGGGTCTTATCGTATTTAAGCCCATCAGGGACTGCAAAGAGAAAACCTCAGACGGGCAGGGTGAGAGGAATGTACAAGCACATTTGACACAATGAGACGTGGATCATCTTCAGATCTACTGTTGACTGTTGTTACTTACCACTGGAGAAGGCTCTGGCCAGTAGAGTGCGAAGAGGAGCACTAGAATCAGCAAGAACCAATGGAGCTCCCGCTCTCAGGCCCAATGCACTGGCTGTGTAACTTGCTGCTTGTCTGAGAGCCATTGTATGATAAAACTAAATGTTGATCAATGACTTATCGAAGCTCGATGGCCGGATAGATAAGGATGGAGCTCATCACGTCAGCGCTCTCTGCTGGAAAGCTTAAAAAGCCAGTGCACGACTCCAATTGCCCAAAACCGAATTTAAATCAAGAGTTACTGATATAATCATCATAGTCTGGCCACGAATATGCAGCAAGATGCCCAAAGAGACCAGAATTTCTTCATCTATCGTGGAAAGGATCTATTGCGCGCCAAGCTCAGCCTGGCAGCATTCCTATCACCCAAGTCTAGTAGAGTCAGTATCGACGACATCCTAAGGTAGACACAGCATGCATTTACTCCCTCATCTCTTCTTCATTTTGAATCTTCTTTCTTTCTACTGATCACTCACGACCCTCACATACTCGCGTATTCACCCCACATACAGGTCAAAAGAAGATCATGAGTCCCCATCATACCAACACACACTATCACCGACCTCTTCCACACCAATTCTCCACAAGACCAACCTCTCCGGTGGGTGCTCCCTCCTCACCACCTCTTCCTCTAGTCCTCCCTCTTCGCCCTCCTTCTTCCTACACACTCCTCAGCAACAGCCTCAGATCTACCAAGACACTGCGACAGGCTCTCTCTGTGTCTTCATTGGCTCTTTCAACAATCTCAATGAACTCGCAGACATCTACATCGACACCACCAGCGATATCGTTAAAAATGGCAACGACAATCATGATGGATACCAACACGGTTTCACAACTCACAATGACCACAACAAGATCAATCCTCATCGACACCAAGCTCTTGCAGCTCAAGTACTACTAGCCATGTACATCAAAGAAGTATCATCCTCCTCCTCGCCCTCGTCCTCCAACTCCTCTCCCTTTGTCATGTTATCAGAGCTCCAAGGACAGTACGCCTTCCTCATCCATGATGCAGACAAAAGACAGATCCTGGCTGCTAGAGACAGTACCGGTACCTGCCCTCTGTACTATTCTATGACTGAGGATGATGATATATGGGTGGCTTCTTCTCCTTTATACATTGCTCCTCCGCCCCCTCCGCCTTCTACATATCGCGGGTTTTTGTCTTCTTCTTCCTCGTCATCAGCATCGTCTCCTGCTACGTCACCTCATGCCTTCTCTCTGGCAGGAGGAAGCGGTGATGCCAGTATATTTAACACAACAACACCGAGAGCACCACCACCAGCAGTAGTAGTTCCCCATCATCTTCCTCAATATGAACAACAACATCTAGACGGGGCTATTAAGTGGGAGGAGATGCCAGCTGGATATTGTATATTTGGACGTAGACCTGCCAAACTGATGCAATTTGCGCTCAGTCAAGAGCAGTTGAATAAAAAGGAGCTCGAGTTGGATGAAGAAGATGAGAAGGTTCTGTTTGGGAGAGGAGGAGAAGGTGGTGGTGGTGATCAACAAGACTTGCCATGGTCGTAGGTTGTAGGACTGATGCTATACGGACGGTATAGGCAGAGTAGGGGAAGAAGGGTCTTCAAAGCTTTCAAAAGGAAGCTTCTATGTGTATACTTAGAGACGATGATAATATATTTTATTTAAAAAGTTATGTGTGGGTAGCTCGGTTTGCTGAGAATATTGTTGTGTTTATTTCTTCCTTGTCGTTTTGCCTCTGCCTTTCTTCTTCAAAACAGAGAGAGAGAGAGAGAGAGAGAGAGAGCTGTTCATTAGAGAGAGTATTGTTATTACTAAAGCCAAGCAGCATCATAAATTTATAAATCTCTTAATAGTACACTATGTTTTGTATCACATTTTTGTGTTCTTTCTCCTTACTTTGATTACCGACAGTATGCAGACCTGTAAATACGAAATCAGAAAAATAAATGAACATAACAGCAGAGCACACACACACTCTTTTTCTCTTCTCTTTCTCCCTATCTATATCTATCTACCATCTCAATACCATCCAATCAATCATGATGATGAATCAATCTTCGCTTTCTCGGCCAACTCCAACGCTGCCTTGGTTGCCATACCAGCCCTACTCTCGATCAACTCTTTCACAAACTTCTCCAACTTCTCCACCGTAATGTTAGGCATAACGACCACATGCGCAATATCCCCCTCACAAGCCAACTGCCACTTCCTAACAAAATGAATATCCAGAGGCCTCTCAAAGACCACGGTAGATGATAGTTCATTCAACATGGTCTTCACCCCTGCACTTTCCAGCATGTCTTTCAAGAGGTGAGCATTACGCAGGCATTTTTCAACATCTTTCCGCAGTCCCTCATATCCCTTCCGGGTGAAGGTGTACCACATGTAGATTGGGGCGTGGCCATTGCGGGATCCCATGATGGTGGCATCTCTAGAGTTGAGGTACTCTACGTCGGATGATAGGGCTTCTATTCTAGAGAGACGAGTCATGACGACGCCACAGGGAACGGGGGACCCGACAAACTTGTGCCCAGAGACAGAGATTGAGTCAATTGGTTTTTTGAATGTGACCATTGGGGCTCTCTTGACAAATGGAATCATCATTCCAAATAAGGCGCCATCACAGTGGATGAAGAATCTGTCTCTTGGGTAGCCTGCGTTGGTAAGGGCCTGGATGACTTTATCTACGTCGTCAACTGCTCCCTTAACGGTGGTTCCAATGTTGACATTTAGAATGGCGGGACGTGTTGCATTCTTTTTGAGTTCAGCTTCCAGCACTTGGTAGTCAATCTCTCCGGTTGGTAGTGTAGGAACCTTGACTGCGTCCATTCTATACATTCTGGCAGCTTTAAAGACGGAATAGTGAGACTCACAAGAGGCGTACAGGATGCCATCTGGGAGGGCTTCTCTGCCGACAAGAATGCCGTGTAAGTTGCCTTCTGTGCCGCAGTTAGTGACATAGCCCCACATGTCCTTGACTTCAATTTCCCAAAGACGAGCAAACCACTGCAATACACCGATTTCAAACTCTCTAGAATGGACCCCATAGTTTGACTCAATGAAAGGATCTCCCAAATTGTTGATGCAGAACTTTTGGAGTTTCTCCAGAGGGCCATAGTCAAAGTCGAGGTTGTATGGGTAGCCCATGTGGTGCTCTGTGCGTGCGGAGAGTTTATCGACATAGTCGGAGATGACATCAACGACCCTATTCTCAAGTTGCTGTGGTAGAGAAAAGAGAGTTAGTGCGAGGAGGGCGGGGAGGTTGAGAAGTGATCAAGGATGGAAGACTGACTGACGGCCTTGGAGGCAGCAAACGGAGTTATGGATCTATGATTCTACAACTTACCTCTTGAGTGTAATCCTCTGGGTTAAAGACAGGTAAAGCTGCAGTTAAGTGCTCAGTGATTATTCGACCGTCAACTGGCAATGCTTGGTATGGTGCGACTGTCTCTTTTACTTGAGCAGCGATTTGCTTTGCCGGACTACTGTGCAGTGAGCCGTTCATATTAACGATGCTAGCTCTGATAGTCGGGGATTCACAGTCGTCCCCATTTTGAATTCGTTCAACTGGCTTTGGAAGGGGCGAGCTCCCTGCAAGAGCGATAATCTCTCTTTCCATGTGGGCTAATGTAGATGTTTCAATAGCGTATCAATTCAATCAAGCCGTTCTGCCTGGTGTCTTAAAACAGGGAGGGTTGGAGGAGAGAGAACAGAGGAGCTTGGGAGTGATGAAATCAGCGTGAGGCAGATCTCCCTCTTGAGCTCCCATCTTCAACCTTTTCCATGCAGTAGTGGGATTTGCGAAATCAATAAATTTGCCGGCCATAGCTCAAACCCTGTTTATAAAAGGATATAGAACAAATCCAGTGGCAAATCTGAACCCTTTGTGCTTCCTAGTTCGTCCCCAAGAAGACATAGAAGCATCATTCTTTCAAATTGATCACTTCTTATAAACCCTGACCCATCTGGAAACCTCGCAGCACAGAGACCATCCTTGAAAACTACAAAACAAATTCAATCGTCAAAGAGCTAGTTTTTGAGGGCTTTCCACGAACGAAATCTCCAGCATCTGCTTGGCTTCGCAACTAAGAAACTAGCGCAAGAAACCTGGTATAATTCCCCACATTGATCTCATACTAGCTCAAATAAACTTTATCCATTTCATATAATCACCGTGAAAATGAAGACAGCTATCACCAAAAGCAGTAATACAGACATTATCATGGCTGCTGCAGGGAAAGAGTTCCAGAGCAAGAGAAGTAGGGAAGTAGTCGTTCTCAGGATCCCTGATGATGACAACGAGTCCGGAGGTAAGAAATTACGAAGATATCAACCGCACATCGCGTAGAATCACGTTCCCCCATCACCAACACGATCTCTCCATCCTCCACCGACCCTCTCCCTCTCTTCATCCTACAGCTTGGGAGCCGTGCCCCTCGACTCCAACCAGCTTTTCAGCTCCAACATCCATCCTTCCCAATGACAGCTCTCTAGACAGCTTCAACAGCTCCAGCAGTGGTCCAGCTTCAGTTGAAGACGACATTGAAGATCTCCTGGCATGTGGCTTGCTCGCGGATGAGCTTGCTGAATTGGAACTGCTTGAGGCCAAGTACTCCAATCTCACGAGTCATGCTGTCCAGCATACAGATACTGATGGCTATGGTGAGGCAGAGGAAGGAATTGAAGAAAACGACGAGAGTTTTGTTGTTGTCGTGAAGAAGAAAGGGAAGCTGTTGTAGCAATGAAAGAAGAGGATGTTTTTGATTATGATGTGTGTATTTTTTTGAGAGAACGGGTACAACATTTTGTGCTCGCGATTTTCCCCCCCCCAACTAACTGTCAGTTGTTGTTTTTTTCACTGTAGGTAGTTATGCTTGGAACATTCCCTCTCCCTGTTTTTTTGATTTTTGATTTTTATCTATAGATATGTGTACCTTTTCCCCTTTCCAAGACAACCTGCCATAGATTTCCCCTATTGTTTACCATGTCTTGATTTCCCCTTCCTTGCTCCATTTATTCACTGAAGTATTTCCTCATATTATTGTTGCCCCCCCTCCCCCCCCTCTCTTTCCTTTTGCGTTCTCAAGATCAACCCAGCCTTAACCTAAATATGTCGATATCTATAAACTAGGTGATAGATAAGCGAATGAAAGCCTAGTTGCCGTTTTTAACACAAAACGAAATAAATACAGCCAAATGTGTGCCATGTAAATTAAAATTACCACAATAGGTAAAGCTATGCCATCATTTCTCAGCACCACCACCACCACCACCACCGCTACTACTACTTCTACTATTATTCTTACCAAGGGGCAAATTATTCCTACTCTGCAGGGCACCCAATGCTTTTTTAGCAGCCAACTGCTCAGCTTCCTTCTTTGCTATCGACACCCCTCTCCCCAGCACCTCATTATCCACCACTGCCTCTACCACCCATTCCTTCACCCTCACTGAAGTGTCCCGCCATGTCGTCCTCCTTGATGTTGTCTTGAATATCACTAGTTTATCTGTTCTAATGGATGTAGAAGTAGAGGGAGAACTATTGCTACCATTATTATTATTATTATCATTATTATTATTATCACTGCCTCTAGCAGTTATCCTGATGAGTTGACTTTTATAATCAGGAGGCAAAGCTCCAACATCAGAGGACCATACATTTGTCGTATTGAATATACGGAGGATAAAATCACTAGCAGCTGAGAACCCCTGGTCTAAAAAGAGTGCCCCAATAATGGCCTCAAATACATCACCCTGAGAAGAAGGCAATGATTGCCTCCCATCTCTCATTTCATAGACATTAAGAGCCATGTATTTTTCTAAATTTAGGAAGTTTGCATATTTAGCGGTTTGATTACCATTGACAAGGTTTTGTACCATCAAGTTAAGCTTCCCCTCATTAGCCCCTGGAAACTGCTGCATGACAAGACTTCTCGTTGCCAGCTCCAACACTGCATCTCCCAGGTACTCTAGTCTTTCATATGATGCTTCTACCCTTTTGTTTTGTGGTACTGCGCTCACATGCGTCAATGCTTTTCTGTATAATACTGGTCGGTTGATTGGGCTGCCTACGAGGGATTGGATGATGTGTTGGGAGAGGTCTGAGAGTGGGAGCACAGCGCACCCAGCAGAATCAAATCCATGTGATTCCAGCATTCCTCGGTTGATGGAGTAGGGGTTGGAAAGGAGGGCTGCCATTCGGGGACTGGCATGGATGGGGGGCGGTGGTGGAGGCCAGGAGGATGAGGACATTTTAGTAGTGCTAAAGTGCATCTTTAGTTTTGAGATATTATGCAGGAAGAAGGTTATAGATTTCAGTAATGCTGTGAGTGTTGCAATCAATGGTGAGAATAGACGGCTTATGCTGGTGACTAGGAAAGTGGCTACTTCTGCTGCTCCTTGTTGCTGTTTAGTGTAGTGACTATCGTTTAATGATGATGCATGTTGTGCATTGGCAGTAGCAATATAGCTTTCTTCTATTGTCTGGAGCTTTTCAATGACGTAATTGTAAGACATCGGGAGAGCATCAGATACAACAGCAGCAACAGCAGTAGCTAGATCTGTTTCTTTATCATCATGTGTTTGTTCCTGTTCTCCCTCTACTTCAGTATCACCACTAATATTATTATTATTATCATAGGGGACGTCCTTGGACTCTACATTCAATACCCCATGTAATGCCAGCTGATGTCCTGTAGTAACTTCCTCTTCCCCACTACTACTGCTACTATCATCTTCCTCTCCATCACTTTCAACGTCACCACCACCAAAATCACCTATGATACCTCTTCCATACATTGCTCTATACTTCTTTTCCAAAGCTTTATGGTAGGGTCTCCACATTTTATAATCTAGCCTTGGTTTGAATAATGGTTGACGATTCCCAGCTTGGTCTGCTAATTGTGATAATTTGGACAGTGAGGTTTCTATTTGAGTTGAGTACTTGGTTCCTAGTTTGATGGTGTTGCTCCATGTAAATGTTGCTGTTGCTGTTGCTGCTGATGATGATGATGCATTGGTAGAGGAAGAGGATGGGGAAGAGGATGTGGTAGTGGCATCACCATCGTCAGTTCTGCTGCTGTTGTAAGATGAATGTAGACTTTGCTTCTCCCAGTCCTCTAGTGGATCCCTTTGATCAAATTTGAATATAATTGAGCCATCTGAGGATCCTCTGATGGTGCAACTGTCCCAAAACATGTTGAAGGCGGTGGGGTTGAGAGCGTTGAGAGTGGGAGGGATGGCAGAGTGTCGTGTCGGGGGGGGAATGGATGATCGGGGGAAATGGCAAGGAATTGGCTTGTTGGGGGGAGTTTGGATATTTATTCTACATTGCATTGTAACAAGCAGCGATGCGTTGATCTAATTAGGATGCATTGTAGCAATGTTGGGTATAATTTTGACGATTTTGATCAGATAAAAACCCAGAGGATTGTCCCTTGGTAGGTGAAATAAAAGTATAAATTTGAGTGCAATTGTAGATGTGAATATAGAAATGGATGAATTGACAACTTCAAACCCTTTCCATCGTTCCCAATTAGTGTTTTCCCATTCTCGTCCTCTTGGGGCGAGGCACGTCTTCCAAGACGTTCAAGGTTCAAGTTGAAAAGGTTGAAATCTGTCAGTGATTTAGCAACATGAAAACAAGTATAGGAATTTCTTATCTTGATCTACAGTACATGGAATCTTACTGTGGCCATGATAGAATATAGAAGGCCAGTTATAGGGGCTAATTCACCAAAGCAATGAGTGAATTATCATTTCACTGCCGTTCAGTCCCGCATCCTTCCACTAAACAGACTGTCAGAAATACGAACAGTCCAGCAAAACCGTCTGCACACGCTGCCAAGTACATCAGTCGATCCTTAAAAGAAACCTGCTCCTCCGACGTCTCTTGGTCGTCCACAGAAAATGATGACCCTCCCCCTCCCCCCTCTCCATCCTCCAAACCTCAAGAAGAAGATACGATAGGAAACCATATGGAGGTGAAACCCAGCTTCCAGGCCAGCAATAAAGATCATCAACCAGAATCCATCTACAAATGCAAAATTTGCCATGCCGACCTCACATCACTTCATTACACAAAACGAGTCGTGCATGTTAAACAATGCATGGCAGGGAAACACAAACCACAACAAGAAAAGAGGCAACAGGTAGCAGCAACAATTAGCAGGCCATCATCTGAAACCATTTCTAAAAATCACATTAAACAGCAGCAACAAAAACAACCCGGCATTCCCAGCACTACAACTCAACAACAAGTTCCATCTACAACAGATGTTGATTGCATTAAATCATGGTTACATCAGCTAGGCCTAGAATGCTATCATAGTATATGTATTAGAGAAGAAATAGATTTGTCAGTAATACACATGATAACAGCAGAAGAATGGCAAGAGGTGGGTGTATTGAATAGAATGCATCAACGTAGACTGGTCGAAGCAGGAAGAAAGACGGGTATGGGTGAGAGACAGGACAAGAAGGTGATAAGGGGACAGCAGGAGCAGCGTACTATGATGGTGCGCGATACTAGTAGAGAGGCGCATGCATATCACCACAATCATGATGAAGGTGAAAACAAGATAAACATCACTACGAATGATAATAATAATAATATCACTGGTACTGGTGTCCACCCAACGCCTCCCTTGATCCTGGGCCATTCAAAAGCAGTAACAGCAGCTAGAGTTGCTCCCAACTGCACATTATGGGTCAGTGCAGCCACATGTCAACAGATAGCTCCCACCTTACAAGCTAGGCTGGTCTCTCTGAAGAGGAGGAAGAATGGCGAGGGCGGTGATAATAATAGTGGCAGTGCAGGTGGAGGAGAGGAGACGTACAGGGAGGAGGAGTTGGCAAGAGGGATAGCTCCACTAGGACCACACATTGTTGGTCACACTGCTACTGCAGCAGCAGCAGTGGTGATGATGGTGGAGTCGAGGGCATCAAAGTTACAGAAACTAGAGGCCCTTAGAGAGGAGGTGAGATCTCATGAAGAGATATTGAAGGACTTGAAGGGTATGGTGCATACGTTGGAATCAGATCTTGGTCTTGATAATAAATAGTAGGAAGATGAAGTGGTGGTATATATGCGAATATAACAATTTTGAATAGATGTTTATTGATCTTAATTTATTGGAACTTTTATATGTACCAGCAGAATAGTGGGACGCAATATGAAAAACACATGAGCTTTACATGGTGTTATGAGATCATAGAATTGGGGTTTTAGGGACAAAAACAGCAGTTTGTTTGATTAAACAAACTCGCTCCCAGACCATATTTTCAAAAAATCAATACCAGAAATGCTCTCAGCGTACATTGCCACCTCTTTCACTGTCTTTGCTGTAATATCCCTTGTAGCCTGTAGCATTGGTGGATAATCCCCTCTTGTCTTCTCCTGTACAGCATTAGTGCCTGGATTTCCATTCACATTGACTGAATACTTGGCAAGCTCACTGAAATCATGAGGAGGTAGTCCAAGAATTGAAACAATGCTGTTTAAAACTGCCTCTGTGTCTGAATAAAGGGATTCGGTAGGAACCAAGTGCAGACCTTTTTTATATATGGCATGCAGATTTGAGATATAGAGCTTATGATTTTCAAAGATGAAGTCAGAGCATGCAATATTTTGACAACCCTTAGCAAGCGCCCGTATCACCCTTTGATGGAAGTCCGAGGGAGATCTTGGAAAGTCATACCATTTCTCCAATCCACTCTCATCCACATAGGTAACGTTCTTCCTTGGATTCCAACGGGCTGATGTACTTTTGCACATCTCTAGTGGCATATTTTTCTCTTCAAGAGTACACCAAAACCAATAACTTGCATACATGTGTTGTATTGGGTTCCGAAGCAACAAGAAAACATCTTTGATGGTGGGAACTGCAGCTCGGTAGGCAATGGCCGTCCCTAGTTGCTTTCCCATTGCAATGCACGTCTCCCCTACCATGCAGTCTTTGCATATTTTTTCAGAATCAGGAAGCATTGAGAAGTATGTGTCATAGGAATTTGCCTTATTACCTGTGCCAACTGCACATAATTCCTTACGCATGAAAGAGAGCTTTGGATGTTGACTCAAATACCAATGCAATGCAGAACTGCCACCTTTTGGCATACCTGCAATGCTAAAACTTGGGAAGCAGCTAAATGTATTGTTGTCTTTGGTATCAATGCAAGGTGCTGAATGACTGGGCAGGCTCTGTGTCAAGTTTAAAACCCTTCCAGAAGGAGAGATGAAGATTTCAGTGGCCAATTTTGGCTGAAAGAAGCTTACGATTGGCAGCGAAGGGTTGCCGTCTCTGCTGAAAAACAAGCCCATAAAACAAACAGGGGAGACCAAAAGCAAAACAGCCTGGGTTAAAGGTGGCAAACGACAGCAATTTCTAAAATCAATCATTCAAATGCCTTCTTGTTGCAAGATGGTTGTAGAACCTGTCATATAAAAAACGATAAACGACACTGTATACAGTAAAAGTAAATGAATTGTAAAAAACAGTAGCATCTTCTACGTGTTACTATATTATTTATTTAAATAGGATGATTTACACCTGTGCCCTTGTCGGCGCTGACGGCGAGAGATGATCATGTTTTGTGATGTGTAAGAAGTGGTAAGCATCAGCATAGCCAAGCAATGAAAACCGTAGCCATAGGAATCCAATTGGAGAAGATGAATGAGAAAAGTTGTCACCTCAGCACAAACAAGCTTTTTCTGAAGCATAAAAATTAGTATACTTGACATCTGCTAGATTAATTGGCACCTCATCCCAATAGTAGCAGCCAGCCATCTTTTGATCAATAACATCCAACCAGACCCCACCAATCATCTCACAACTTTGAGGATTAGGATTGTGATAGAATGCACACACATTGGCCGGATGCCTATCATATGACCAGCCATTTGCTATCATGTGCTCCACCATCACTCCATCATGGCAGCCTCCATTCTCATGCCCACACCTCTTTTCTGACTCTGCATCTGTCTCAGTGAATGACAGCTTCTGCTGTCTATATTTATTTATTTGGATAATAACTGCACCAAGGTCCACAGCGCCCATTTTTGGTTCTGAGACACTGCATTGAAAGTTATTCAAACGTACACAGCACATGTCGGTATGATTTCCTTTTGTACGACGAGCAGCACTGATCATAGAGTATCTAGAGTAAAAGTTCATCAATATCAAGTCATACCCTTTAGGAAGGTAGTCCAAGGCATCTGGTGTATACCAATTATCTCCATTAGTGACAAGCATCCAATCAAAGTCACCTGTCATGCAATGCTCCTCAATTGCCCAGTCTGATTTCATAAACGCACTGGCACTGGTATACTTTTCTTTGTGGCCATTTGAAACCGGCGATACCCGGATTCTACCATCGTGATCATAATTGTCGATAATGGATTGTAGAGATGAAAATGATGGCTGATCGGTATCAACAAGAAAAGCTTTCCAGTTTCTGTGATTGAGTTTTAGGAGACTGTTGATTATCTGGTGTATATTGAACTTTCCAGTCTCGTGCCCTCTAAATGCCCTGATTATTATACACACCGACTTGTTGCTGCTATCCTGTTGGACTCCAGATGTAGTAAGTGGTAGAGCTTTCACAAATCCATCAGGCAACATTTCAGCAACATGCCCCGCATGTTCGTCTTTTATTGCACGCTGCACTGCTTGCAACCACCGCCGGCCCCATTGAATGCTCGGCTCAATGACGGCCCCTTGGCCCCATTTATTCCAAGCATTCAGCAGGACAAACCCTCCAGGCTCTGTTCTTGCAAGGTTTTGTCGCAACCAGAAGTACAAAACATTGGGGTGATTCAAAGTAATACTAGCTGCATTTAGTTCTTTAGCATGCCTTGGTGAATCATCCCATGCGCTAGATGCCCCGAAGAAGTACTGGTAATTTTTTTTCTCTTCGTGTTTCGACAACAGCTCATTCATCCTCATTGAGGGCTTGTAGCTAGGATGCAATTCAATAGCTGAGTCCATACCTAAAAGTAAAGTATGATCATCTTGACTCAACTTTCCTCCAAATATTTGAATAAAATGGATTCCAGAGAGACCCGACTCCTGAGCCCACTGCTGCCATGTTGAAAGCATCCTCTCTCTGTCGACAATATGACTGGCACGGTAGATGAGGAAGATCGGCATACCTTTGTATCTTATATAATTTCTATGCTTGAAGAATGGTAGAAGCCACTTAAAATGTGGAAACCAGTCAGATTCATAGTATGTTTGATTTAAAAGCACTTCAGAACCATCCGAGCGCCTTGTCCACGGTTCATTTGCCCAAGAAAGGCAAAATGGAATGTCAGGATGACCATCTTCAAGCATCAGTTCCAATGGCTTTGACATCACTGGATATTCTTCAAACCAGTAGTGATTAATAGCAAACCCGTGGATGCCATATGCCTTTGCAAGCTCCCCCTGAAACTGTCTTTGCCCTTTCGAGGCCAAATCGTAGAAGCCCATGCGCTCACTGGGGCGTAAAATAGATTGGCCATTCCTGTTGTACTTGACTTTGCTGACATTTGAAAAATCTGTGAATCCTTTGCCCCAAAATTGATTGTTTTCTTCAACTTCATGGAATTGGGGAAAGAAAATTGCTATGACTTTCTTCTTCTCCACTGCCGCAGAGCTCATCCAACCCCAATGCCTCCATGTTAGGCTGCTTTTACTGAGGGTGGAATTCGATGTCTTTCTCCATAAGAGCAGGTTAACAGCTGCGGATATCAATAGAATACTGCTCAATATGAACCAAAAAAATTGCCTCAACCGAGTTCTTTCCATATCTAATGTTGAAGTAAAAGCAAAAATATTAAATTGAAAATACACATATACTTAGTAAGAGCAATTACTGCTTTATCTGCGATATTGATGCACTGCATCCACCAAAGATGTAAAATTATTGGTGAATTTCAGAAAAAATTGCCTCAATTGCTTTTATTTTGGGTAATTTATAGAGAGGCATTGAGGGATCCCGTCCAGTCCGGACTCAGTCCACTGATGACCCTCGGGGCTGGCTGTGTAGAAGGTGGTGTTCAGTATAACTATAGGGGAGAGGAAGGGGGTGGAGAAATGGAAGGTTAGAAGGCCGTATATGCACGCATTGGGGTCGGACTGTCTGCTGGCAAACTATTTCCAATAGTGGTGCCTAAATACCAGAATTTGCTCTCTCCCGTCTTGGGTCGTTGTTGATGTTATACAGTAACATGTGTTGGCTATTTCTCTTATATGTCAGGCCTAATACCTTCATTACAACCATGTCTTATTATCAAAGCCCCAGCGGCTGTCTACTCATAATACAACTACTCAATCTGACAGTATACATTCTCCCAACATTTCCCTCATCTCTTCCTCTGTCATCTTCCTCCTCCTATTCTTCAAATCACAACCACCACCACTTTCATACATTCTCAGTGGCAGCATATTGACAATATCTCCACCTTGTCCTCCAAGTATTTGCACTTGGCAACAAGAACAAAATACCCCATCTCCTCCTCCTTCTTCTTCACCTGGAGCTAGAGGATTGAAACATAAGCTACACACACTCTCACCATCATTCCCACCACCACCACCACCACCACCATTTAACCAAACACCAGCATTATCAACACTCGCCTTCTTACTATCATTCCCTACTGTTATTACCTCAGCCTCCCTCTCCCTCTCCCCATTCCCTCCCTTTTCCTTCTTTTTCTTGTTCCCTCTATCAATCAACAAGGGAGGGTCTGTCCAAGGAAACTTCACCAACCTCCCTACCACTGCTAACACATTCCCTGCTGCTCCTGGATTCTGTTCTTGGAGACCAGCTACAAATCCTTCTGTAAATACATTTATTGATGTTGGATGATTGACTGATTTGACTGAAACACAAACCACAACAAGAAAAGAGGCAACAGGTAGCAGCAACAATTAGCAGGCCATCATCTGAAACCATTTCTAAAAATCACATTAAACAGCAGCAACAAAAACAACCCGGCATTCCCAGCACT